>Ga0208623_100162_pt1 | contig 84154 bp, 76 predicted proteins | sample HotLakConsUCCL28_FD_184737 | JGI IMG/M metagenome (GOLD analysis project Ga0208623, IMG submission 184737) | Hypersaline microbial mat communities from Hot Lake, Washington, USA - Hot Lake Consortium UCC-L28 (SPAdes) (version 2) ...
CGAACGTTGGAACTGGGTCATGGCAATTTTGAACCGTAAGTCGCTGAATGTAGGCTAATAATGACCCGCGGCCTTCTCAAAACCTGAGAAACACTGAGACACGACGCTAATCAGGAAAGGCAAAACGCGCCGACCTTACGGCCGGCGCGCTGCGCCGTCTGGACCCTGACCATGGCTAGGCCGGGGCGGGCGACCATTCAGACACAATCGCCCCTGGGTTCCCCTTCCCTTGGTATTCGTCAGCAGTTGGCTGGCTGATGCCAGCGCGCCTGGCGGGTGTCTGCGAGGTCGGCCGCGCTATCCTCGGCTTCGAGGCTCATCAGCCATTCGACGATGACCTGGTCGCAGACAAAGTTCTGCAGCTTGAAATCGTCGATCGGGACGATGAGCTCAGCTTCCGAATCGTCGTAGGTTCTTGCGTTCACTTCAGCCATCAGATTTCGCCTGTCGTCGTTGTCTCTGCTTCACTGGAACACATGCACCTGGCGTGCCAGAATCGGCAAAACCCCTGAATCTTCGGGCCATCCGCCCGCGCGACGGTGATCGAATCCGGGCCTTCGGTGACGGATTTGGTCCATTTCGGGCACAATGCCGTCCCCGAACCGGCGCGACCGATGCCTCCAAAACACTTTGCCCTGCTGTTGGCGGTCTGCCTGTTGTGGGCCGGCAACTTCATTGCCGCGGCCTGGGCGGTCGAATCGATCGAACCCATCACCTTCACGGTCATGCGCTTCGCGCTCGTGCTGGCGCTGTTGCTGCCCCTGCTTCGTTTTCCGCCAAGAAATCAGTGGCTGCGGCTGATCGCCTGCTGCTGGACGATGGGAGCGATCCATTTCGGCCTGTTGTTCCTGGCCCTGGGCCGATCGAGCGATGTGTCCTCGATCGCACTGCTGATGCAGGCCTACATTCCACTGTCCACGCTGCTGGCGGTGCTCGTGCTCGGCGAACGGATCGGCTGGCGCACCGCCAGCGGAATCCTGATGGCGTTCGGCGGCGTTCTCATCATCGGCCTGGATCCTCTGGTTCTGGCCCAGCTCGATGTGCTGGCCCTGGTATTGCTGTCGGCCTTCTTCCTGGCCATCGGCACGATCCTGATGCGCGGCCTGCCGGGCATCGGCGCCATGAGTTTCCAGGCCTGGAACGCGGCCTTGTCACTGTTGCCGCTTTCTGCGCTGGCCCTCTGGCTGGAACAACCGGCTCGGAGCATCGAGGTGCTGACCGGGCAACCCGAAATCTGGCTCGCGCTCGCCTACTCGGCAATCGCCGCCTCGATCATCGGTCACGGCGGCTTCTACTGGCTGATCCAGCGCCACGAGGTCAACCGGATCACTCCCTTCCTGCTGATGGTGCCGTTGCTGGCCGTTCTGCTCGGGATCGCGATCTGGGGCGATCGACCCGGCCCCCGTCTCCTGATCGGCGGCGGCCTGGTGTTGACCGGCGTACTCTGGATCACCCTGCGCCTGCGACAGCGTCGACCGCCCCGCGTGCCCGAGTCGCCAGCCGGCTCCTGAACGATATCCGGGCATCGCGAACGAGCGCGGTCCTGTGCGATTCCGGTCAGTCCAATCTGAACGATCGCTGAAGCGCGGATTCAGAGGCGATTTAGCGCGCTTCCGGACAATCGTCGTCGACCAACCCAACCATGAGTAAGGTCGCGCGATCGTGGCCTTGCGACATTTCGAACCGGAAGGAGCACGACATGGACAAGACGCTGACCCTCGCATCCGCCGTCCTGCTGGCCGCAGTGATCTGGGCGGCCTCACCAGGAGCCACCTCGCCGGTGATGGCGGGACCCGACTATCACCATGGCGATCATTACCGCTACGGCGACCGCTTCGACCATCATCGCGGCCACCGGCGCGGCGGGCATTTCGGCTATCGTCACAACAATCGTCACGACAATCGTCACGCGCTGGCCCGGTGGTACGCCGATCGAGCCCATCACCAGACGATCCGCGCGGCCCGGCTGGGCTGCGGCTTCTCCGGCCCGCGCTGGCGCATCGACTGGAGCGGTCACTACGGTTGGGCCTACAGGAACAAGCCGGCCAAGCTCAGACGCGAGGTCGAGCGGCGCGCCCGCGGGCTCGCCCAGTGCCGGCGCGAGATCGGCCACCACCGCGATCGCTACTGGGGCGAGGTCTGGCCCTGAAGGTCGGCGGGCACCTCTGACCCACCCCGCCCGGGCTCGCCGGCTCCGGCCGGCGAAAGCCCGGGCGGCGCATCGGATTGTTGCGCCCCTTCACGCGCTCGTGTTAATGTATTAGCGTGTTATTACATTACCAACGATGAAGCAGCTCGATCGACAACACGCCGAGGCCAACCGGGCCGCTCGTTCCAGCCTGGCCGAGGCGTTTCTGGCCATGACCAGCGCCGACGAGTGTCGCGCCCTGCTCAAGGATCTGACCACGCCGGCCGAGCTGGAAGCTCTGGTCGATCGCTGGCGCGTCGTCAAGTTTGTCGATCAGGGCATGCCGTATCGACAGATTCACGAACTCACCGGCGTCAGCGTGACCACGATTGGCCGCGTCGCGCGATTTCTGGAGAACGGCAACGGTGGTTACCGCCTTGCTCTCGAGAGACTCAAGCAGCCGCCCGAATGAAGCGGCCGCAGATCTGATCGCCACTGCCCCCGAAGAACCTGGAATTCCCGACACCATGAATCGCCTGAAAATCGCCATCCAGAAATCCGGTCGCCTGGCCGACAAGTCCCTGGCCCTGCTGGAACGCTCCGGGCTGTCGTTTGCGCGCAGCAAGGACAAACTGTTCTGGTTCGGTCGTAATCAGCCGGTCGACCTGATGCTGGTGCGCGACGACGATATTCCACGCTTGCTGCTCGAAAGCGTCTGTCAGCTCGGCATCGTCGGCGAGAACGTCGCCCGCGAAAAGGTGCTCGAAAACCGTCAGCGCCGGCCCGATGCCGAACTCGAAAGCCTCCTGCGACTGGACTTCGGTCACTGCCGCCTGATGCTGGCCCTGCCGGAGGGCCGCACTTTCAACGACCCTTCCCAGCTGGCCGGAACCCGGCTGGCGACCAGCTATCCCTACCTGACCCGCGAATACCTCGAGCGCCACGGGGTCGAGGCCGACATCGTGACGCTCAATGGCGCGGTCGAGATCGCGCCGAGTCTCGGTACCGCCGAAGGCATCGTCGACCTCGTGTCCACCGGCACGACGCTTCGGGCCAACCACCTGCACGCCGTCGACGAGGTCCTGGCCAGTCAGGCCGCGCTGTTCCGCTGCCCGGCCAGGCTCGAAAACGACGCCGAGCGCCTGCTGACGCGCCTGCTGACCCGCATCCAGGGCGTTCAGCAGGCCGCCGAATCGAAGTACGTGATGCTGCACGCCCCGCGCGACCGTGTCGCCGAGATTTCGGCGCTTCTACCGGGTGCCGAGGCACCGACCGTGCTCAGTCTCGAAGGGCAGAGCGATCGGGTCGCGGTCCACGCCGTCTGCACCGAGCAGGTCTTCTGGGAACACCTCGAGCAACTCAAGGCCGCCGGCGCGTCGGCCGTACTGGTCCTGCCCGTGGAGAAGATGCTGGCATGAGGATTCTCAAGGCCGACACGATCGATTCCCGACAGCTCGAGCAGCTGCTCGCGCGCCCGGCGATGGAGAGCGGAGCCGAGCTGCGCGAAACAGTCGCGGACATCATCACAACGGTGCGCAGTGGCGGAGACGCGGCGGTGCTGGAGCTCGGGCGGCGATTCGACGGGCGCGCGCCGACGGCACTCCTGGCCAGCGCCGACGAGCTGGCCGGCGCAGCACAGGAACTCGACCCGGATCTGGTCGACGCGATCGAGCGGGCGATGAGCACGGTCGCCGCCTTCCACGAGGCCGGCAGACCGCGCGACGGGGTCGTCGAGACCGCGCCCGGCGTGACCTGTCAGGCGCGCTGGCGAGCGCTTGACCCGGTCGGACTCTACGTGCCCGCCGGCACCGCCCCGCTCCCGTCAACGGCGATCATGCTGGGCGTTCCGGCCCGCCTGGCCGGCTGCCCACGCATCGTCCTGGCGACGCCGCCCGGTGCAGACGGCCGCGCCGACGCCGCCGTTCGCTACATCGCCCATCGCCTGAACATCGATCAGGTGCTCGTCGCCGGCGGTGCCCAGGCGATCGCCGCGATGGCCTTCGGAACCGAATCGATTCCCCGTGTCGCGAAGACCTTCGGACCGGGCAATCGCTTCGTTGCCGAAGCCAAGCGGCAAGCGGCCGAAACCGCCGATGGCGCGGCCATGGACCTGCCGGCCGGCCCCTCCGAGGTCATGGTCATCGCCGATGCCAGCGCCCGGGCCGAATTCGTCGCGATCGACCTGCTGTCCCAGGCAGAACACGGCCCGGATTCCCAGGTCTTTCTGCTGACCACCGACGAGCGCCTGGCGCGCGCCGTTGCCGCCGCGCTCGAAACCCTGCTGGATCGTCTGCCGCGGGCAGCCACCACTCGCCAGGCCCTGGAACACGGCGCGATCGTCCAGGTCGACGACCTCGACCAGGCCGTGCGGATCGCCAACGCCTACGCCCCCGAACACCTGATCATCGCGACGCAGGACGCCGCCGGGCTGTGCGATGGAATCGACAGCGCCGGATCGGTCTTCCTCGGCCATTACACCCCCGAAGCGCTCGGTGATTACATCTCCGGAACCAATCATGTCCTGCCCACCGCCGGCTGGGCGCGCTCCTACGGCGGTCTGTCGATCAGCGACTTCATGCGCCGCATGACGGTCCAGGAAGCCAGCCCTCTGGGCCTGCGGGAACTCGGTCCGGCGGGCGCCCGACTGGCCGCACACGAAGGGCTCGACGCCCACCGCCTGGCCATTCAGCTTCGCCTCGATGCGCTGGCGGGGGGGTCGACGGAGTGAGCATCACCGAACTGGCCCGTCCGGAAATCCGGGCGCTGAAGCCGTACGCCTCGGCCCGCGCGCTCGCCGACAGCACCGGAATCCTGCTCAACGCCAACGAAAACCCGTGGCCGCCGGCGCACGATGGCGGACTGAACCTCAACCGCTATCCGGATCCGCAGCCGGTCGAACTGAAGTCGCGCCTCGCCGCACTCTACGGCGTCGACATCGAGCAACTCCTGATCACCCGCGGCAGCGACGAAGGGATCGATCTGTTGACCCGCGCCTTCTGTCGCGCCGGCCAGGATCGGGTCCTGATCTGCCCGCCGTGCTTCGGCATGTATGCGCTGAGCGCCCGCATCCAGGGCGCCGGCGTGGTGGAATGTCCGCTGATCGAAGACAAGGAAGGCTGGCGGGTCGATACCGAAGGCCTGAGAAAGGCGCCCGCATGCCGTCTCTACCACCTGTGCTCACCGAACAATCCGACCGGCAATCTGATCGCTCCCGAAATCATCCTCGATCTGGCCGAGAGGGTCAGGGATCACGGCCTGGTCGTTGTCGACGAGGCCTACATCGAACTCTGCGATCAGCCTTCGATGGCAGCCCGGATCGATCGCCCGTCGAATCTGGTCGGGCTGCGGACGCTGTCGAAAGCCTTCGGTCTGGCCGGCTGTCGTCTCGGCGCGCTGATCGCCGACGCCGAAGTGATCGGGCTGCTGCGGCGCATCATCGCGCCGTACCCGCTGCCCACGCCCGCGATCGCCGCGGCCCTGAGCGCGCTGGCCGATCCCGACACGCGCGCGCAGCAGCGCCAGATCATCAGGGCGCAGAAAACGAGGCTGCTGGCGGTGCTCGAGAAACATCCCTCGATCAGAAAGGTCTGGCCCGGTGAAGCGAACTTCGTGCTGGTGCGCGCACACGACGGGCAGGGCTTGATCAGGGCGGCGGCCGAGGCCGGGATCCGCCTGCGCGACCAGTCGGCTCAGGCGCAGCTCGCCGACTGCGTCCGAATCACGATCGGCACACCGGCCGAGGTCGACCACCTGATCCGCTTCCTCGAGGAAACCTGAATCATGAGCACCCGAAAGCTATTGTTCATCGACCGCGACGGTTGTCTGATCGAGGAACCCGAGGACGAGCAGGTCGACCGACTCGACAAGCTGCGCCTGATGCCGGGCGTGATTCCGGCGCTGATCGCGCTGCGCGAGGCCGGCTTCGGCCTGATCATGGTGACCAACCAGGACGGGCTCGGCACACCGCGGTTTCCTCAGGTCGACTTCGACGGCCCGCACCGGATGCTGCTCGACATCCTTGCCTCCCAGGGCATCGAATTCGACGCCATCCACATCGACCACAGCCTGCCCGAGGATCATGCGCCCACGCGCAAGCCAGGCGTCGGCATGCTGCTGGACTACCTGCGCGACCCGTCGCTCGACCGTCGCCATTCGGCGGTCATCGGCGACCGCGAAACCGACATGCAGCTGGCCGCCAACATGGGTCTGCGCGGCCTGCGAATCGGGCCGGAGGGTCTGACCTGGCCGGAAATCGTCCGCATTCTGCTCACCACCACCCGCACCGGGTCGGTCGAGCGCACCACGAAGGAAACCGCGATACGCGTCGAGGTCGATCTGGATCGGGCACGACCCGTGGAGATTGCCACGGGGATCGGTTTTTTCGATCACATGCTCGAACAGATCGCCAGCCACGGCGGATTCTCGCTCAGACTGAACTGCCGGGGCGACCTGGAAGTCGACGAACACCACACGGTCGAAGACTGCGCCCTGGCCCTCGGCGCGGCGCTGGACCAGGCGCTTTCCGACCGCGCCGGCATCGGCCGCTACGGCTTCGTTCTGCCGATGGATGAAGCGCTGGCGCAGGTTGCCGTTGATCTGTCCGGCCGGCCGGCCTTCGTTCTGAACGGCGAGTTCCCGCGCGAATCGGTCGGCGGGCTGCACACCGAAATGGTGTCGCATTTCTTCGCCTCGCTGGCCCAGAACCTGAAATGCGCGCTGCATATCGATCTGCGCGGCGACAACACCCATCACATGGTCGAAGCCTGCTTCAAGGGCGTCGGTCGAGCGCTGCGGCCCGCCCTGGCGCGCAGCGCGACCGGTGTTCCGTCAACGAAAGGAATGCTCTGAATGACCGTCGCGGTGATCAACTCCGGCGGAGCCAACCTCGGTTCGGTGGTGCACGCGCTCCGGCGCCTCGGGGTCGAATGCACGCTGACGCGCGACCTCCGCGAAATCCGGTCAGCGGAGCGAGTGATCCTCCCAGGCGTCGGCTCCGCCGGCGCTGCGATGGCCGCGCTCCGCGACGCCGGATTGCTCGACGGCATCGTCGGCCTGACGCAGCCGGTTCTGGGCATCTGCCTCGGTCTGCAGCTGCTGTTCGAGCACTCGGAAGAGGGTGACGCGAGCTGTCTCGGCATCATGCCGGGCACGGTCACACGGCTGGCCGTCGAGCCCGGGCTCCGCCTGCCGCACATGGGCTGGAACCAGGTCGAATGGAATCTCCGGGACGATCCGCTGGCCGCCGGCTTCAGCGGTGATGAATGGTTCTATTTCGTCCACAGCTTCGCCGCGCCGATCGATCGGGCAGTCGCCACCTGCCGCCATGGCCAGCGCTTCGCGGCCATCGTCAGGCACAATAACTTCGCCGCCTGTCAGTTTCATCCGGAAAAATCGGCCGCCGCCGGCGCCCGCATTTTCGAAAACTTTCTCCGGACTTGACCGGAACAGGGGCATCCGAGCCACACGATTCGAATCCGGACTCATGGAGGGAGCATATGCAGCTGATACCGGCCATTGATCTACGCGACGGTCGCGTCGTGCGTCTGGAGCAGGGTGACTACCAGCGCGAAACACATTACGAGGAAGATCCTCTGGAGCTCGCGCTTCGCTACCAGGATGCCGGTGCGCAGATCCTGCACCTGGTCGACCTGGACAGCGCGCGCACCGGCGGCGAAACCAATCTCGAGGTCATCGGGCAGATCTGCCGGACCCTCTCGGTTCCGGTCCAGACCGGTGGTGGAGTGCGATGTCTGGAAGACCTGGTGCAGCGTCTCGAACTCGGGGCCAAACGCGTCGTTGTCGGCAGCCTGTGCGTCAAGCGCCCGGATGTCGTCTGCGCCTGGCTCGACAGCCTGGGTGGCGATCCGATCGTCGCCGGCCTGGACGTGGCACGAGGCCTTTCCGGCGACTGGCTTCCGCGGGCAGCGGGCTGGACCGAAGCCGGGGAGCTCGACCTGTTCGCGCTGCTCGATCGGCTGGCTGACGCCGGGCTCAAGCATCTTCTCTGCACCGATATCGAACGCGACGGCATGTTTTCCGGCCCCAGCAACGCGCTGTATCGAACCGTGCTCGAACGCTATCCGTCGCTGGCCGTCCAGGCCTCCGGCGGGGTTGCTTCGAGCGCCGACCTCAGCGAAGTCGCCGCGACCGGCGTCAGCGGCTGCATCGTCGGACGCGCGCTGCTCGAAGGCCGGGTGGATCTCACGGAAATCGGTCGATGGTCGCTGTAAGGCTGATTCCCTGTCTGGATGTACGCGACGGTCGGGTGGTCAAGGGCGTTCGCTTCCGCGACCACCGCGACATGGGCGACATCGTCAATCTGGCCGAACGATATCGCGACGAGGGCGCCGATGAACTGGTGTTCTATGACATCACCGCCAGCCCGCAGCGACGCTCGGTCGACGTTGCCTGGGTGGAACGGGTGGCCGCAGCGGTGGATATTCCGTTCGCCGTGGCCGGCGGCATCCGCTCGGTTGAAACGGCCCGCGAGGTCCTGCACGCCGGGGCCGACAAGATTTCGGTCAACTCGCCGGCCCTGGAGCGGCCGCGACTGATCGCCGAACTGGCCGATGCCTTCGGCTCCCAGTGCGTCGTGATCGGTATCGATTCAGTGCGCGATGCTGGCCAGTTCCGGGTACGCCAGTACACCGGCGACCCCGACAACATGGTCGACCCGCGGCGCGATACGCTCCACTGGCTCGAGGAGGTCCAGCGCCTGGGCGCCGGTGAAATCGTGCTGAACTGCATGGATGCCGACGGGGTGCGCAGCGGCTACGATATCGAGCACCTCAGCACCATGCGCGAACACTGTCGTATCCCGCTGATCGCCTCAGGGGGTGCGGGATCCCGCGAGCACTTCCGCGACGTCTTCGAACAGGCCGACGTCGACGGGGCGCTGGCCGCGACCGTGTTCCACTCCGGTCAGATCGCCATTCCCGAGCTCAAGACCTGGCTGCTGCAGCAGGGCATCACGGTTCGATCCTGATTCTTGAATTCATCACCACAGAGGCAGAGAGGGCACAGAGGAAAAAGGCAAGCACGACAGTCCGTGTTCTCCGCGCCTGTGTGGTGAAAGTCCCTTTTGAATGGAAATGAAATGACCATCGATCGAGAACTCATCGAGAACCTGGACTGGGACAAGGTTGACGGCCTGGTCCCGGCCGTCGTTCAGCACGCCCGGGATGGCCGGGTTCTGATGCTCGGATACATGAATCGCGAGGCGCTGGAAAAGACCGTCGAGACCCGCTGGGTGACGTTCTATTCGCGCTCCCGCCGGTCCCTGTGGACCAAGGGCGAGACCTCGGGGAACCGGCTCCATCTGGAGCAGCTGTACAGCGACTGCGACCGGGACACGGTGCTGGTGCTCGCCGACCCTCGGGGACCGACCTGTCACCTCGGGACCACGACCTGCTTCGGTGAGCTGGACGCGGTCGGAGCGGGTTTTCTCGCACAGCTCGCCGGGACCGTCGACCGACGCGCCGACGCGGGGGATGCCGATCAGAGCTACACCGCCCGTCTATTGAACGCAGGCGTCGAACGCTGCGCCCAGAAAGTCGGCGAAGAAGGGGTGGAGGTCGCTCTGGCGGCCGTGGCCGGTGATGCCGACAAGCTCGCTTCCGAGTCCGCTGATCTTCTCTATCACCTGCTGGTCTGCCTGCGCGCCGGCGGCAGCGAGCTAGGCGCCGTGATCGACGAGCTCAAGGCCCGCCACCGGAGCTGAGGCCGTTCGGCACGCCTACCGTATCCGTTCCAGCAGATGCCGGCGACCGGCCAGGCGCGCCCAGGCGCGACCGCTGACGAACCAGGCGAGAAAGGCCGCCTCGCGCAGCGAAGCGGACAGATTGGCGGCGCTGGCGACCCAGCGATGCTCGGCCGGCTGCAGGACCACTTCGAGACCGAGCTGGCCGGCGAATACCCGCAGGCGACCGAGGTGGTAGCGACTCGAGAGCAGATGCACCGGCGCGGTCGGATTCAGAAGCTCGCGAGCATGGCGGAGGTTTTCGAAGCTGTCGATCGAGTCCTCTTCGAGCACGATGCGATCCGCCGCGACCCGACCGTCGGCAATCAGCCAGTCCCGACCGACTGCGGCTTCCGAGGGCTGACCGCCGCCAAGCAGCATCAATCGAAGCGCTGAATGTTCCGAGGCCAGTGCAGCGGCCCGGTCGAGACGGGCAATGTAATCGGGCGAGGGTCGCCCATCGATCAGCCGGTGACCGCAGACGAGCAGGATGTCGGAAACGGCGGCGGACCGGGTCCGGACGGCGAAGGCCAGCACCCAGATCCAGGCCAGCAGAAAGCTCGAGCCCAGCGACAGGACCAGCACGACCAGGCTGGCAACGAAGGACTCCACCAGGGCCTTGTCCCCCTGCAGTCTGGCCAGACCGCGCTTCATCGTCGCCATCGGATTGCATTGCCTGATTTCCCGCAGGCCTTCTATACTATCCGAATGCCCGTTTCACTCTCGTGCGGCCACTCGGCCCTTTGATCCTGTTGCGTCCCCCACCGCTCCATATCAGCGCCATGACCCTGGCCAGCGCCGCCGGCGCCGGACTGGGTCCGACCCGCAGCGCTCTGGCCGCCGGGCGCAGCGGTCTGCGCCGCAACGATTTCGAGCACTGCGATCTCGACACATTCATCGGTCGGGTCGACGGGGTCGAGGACTGCCGCCTGAGCGGCACGCTGGCGGACTTCGACTGCCGCAACAACCGCCTCGCTCTGCTGGCCCTCGAGCAGGATGGCTTCATCGACGCGATCGGGCAACTCAAGGGCCGGATCACGCCGGATCGCATCGCCTGCGTCATCGGCACCAGCACCGCCGGCATCGGGGCCACCGAATCGGCCTATCGCGACCTCGGCGAGCGAGCGCGCTTCAGCGAACGCTATCGACTGCCCCGCGTTCATACGCCGCATACGTCCAGCGCGTTTACCGCCGAGGTCCTCGGCCTCGAGGGTCCGGTCCTGACGGTTTCCACCGCCTGCTCCTCGAGCGCCAAGGTCTTCGCCAACGCCGCCAGGCTCATCGACTGCGGTCTGGCCGACGCCGCGATCGTCGGTGGGGTCGACAGCCTGTGCCTGTCGGTTCTGTATGGATTCCATTCCCTCGAGCTGGTGTCGAGCCGGCCCTGCCGACCCTTCGACCGCGCTCGCGACGGCCTCAATCTGGGCGAGGCGGCCGGCTTCGCGATACTCGAGAAACGACCCGATCGCAGCCACGGACGACTGCTCGGCTGGGGCGAATCGTCGGACGCGCATCACATGGCGTCACCGCACCCTGAAGGCGAGGGCGCGGCGGCTGCGATGCGTGGGGCTCTCGAGCGCGCCGGGATCCAGCCGGAGCAGGTCGGTTATATCAACTGCCACGGGACGGCGACACCGCTCAACGATCGCGTCGAGGCCAGCGCCATCCGATCCGTTTTCAGCACGCCTCCACCGGCCGCTTCGACCAAAGGCTGGACCGGCCACACGCTGGGCGCGGCCGGCATCGTCGAAGCCGTCTTCAGCCTGCTGGCGCTCGAGGACGAATGGCTGCCGGCCGGGCTGAATCTGACCGACGCCGAGGACGAGTGGCTGGATTTCGTTCTGGCCGCGCCGCGCCGCGAGCGGGTCGATGTCGTGCTGAGCAATTCCTTCGGGTTCGGCGGCAGCAACTGCGGCCTGTTGCTGGGTCGGGCATGAGCCTGGTCTTCGATGTCCTCGGTGCCGGGATCTCGGCTCCGGGCCTGCCGGACTGGCCGGCCCTGGAGGCCGCATTCGCCGGACGGTCGATGGATGGGGAGCGATCCTCACCGCCCTCGGGACTGCTGTCGGCGCGCGAGCGGCGGCGTGCTCCGGCCGCGGTCAAGCTGAGTTTTGCGGCCGCCGAGGAAGCCTGCGCGATGGCCGGCTTGCGGCCGGCCGAGCCGATCGCCATTTTCAGCTCGGGCATGGGCGATCTGGACATTACCGACTACATGTGCCGGACCCTGACCGATCAGCCCGAACTGCTGTCGCCGACCCGCTTTCACAACTCGGTTCATAACGCCGCCTCGGGCTACTGGTCGATCGGAGCCGGTGCCACCGGTGACGTCACGGCCATCTCGGGCTGGCGCGATAGCGCGACGATCGGGCTGGTTGACGCGATCTCGCGGCTGGGTGAGCGCGCCGATCAGCCGGTGCTTCTGGTCGTCTACGACGATGTCGCACACGAAGCAATGCGTGACCTCTGGCCCAGCGGGCAATCGTTCTGCGGCGCGCTCGTCATTCAGCAGACGGGGGCCCGTCAGCCGCTCGCCCGTCTTCGGGCCCATCCTCACCGGGGGCCGGATCGGCATCCGGAACTGCCACAGGATATCGCCAGGCGCATCAGCGACAACCCGGCCGCGCGGCTGCTGCCGCTGTTCGGTCTGATCGCCGGCGGCCTGCAGGGCGACGTCGCGCTCGGGGCTGAACAGGGACCGGGCCTGGTGCTGGAGCGGCTGTGACGACCGCCGCGATCATTCCGGCACGCAACGAAGAACGAACGATTCGTGAGGTCGCCGACGCGGCCAGGGCCGGGGTCGATTTGGTGATCGTGGTCGACGACGGCTCCACCGACCGGACGGTCGACTGCCTGTCCGGTCTCGATGTGATTGTCTTGTCGCATGAGAGCGCTCGTGGCAAGGCCGCGGCCCTGGCGTCGGGTTTCGAGCGCGCGGTGGCCGAGAACGCCGATCGGGTCGTGACCCTGGACGGCGACGGACAGCACGACCCTGCCGACATTCCCCGGCTGCTCGACGCCGCGCGCGCGCACCCGGACCATATCGTGATCGGCGCCCGCGTTCGCCAGCGCCACCGGCAGCCGAAAACCCGACGCTTCGCCAACCGCTTCGCCGATTTCTGGGTGTCGTGGGCCAGCGGCCAGCCCGTCGCCGACAGTCAGACCGGGTTTCGCGTCTATCCGTGCGCCCTCCTCGATGCCGTGCGGCCCTCGACCCGCAAGCGCCACGGCTTCGTCTACGAAACGGCCATGCTCGTCGACGGTGCCCGGGCCGGCTTTCCCTGCATCGCCGTGGCCATCGACAGCGTCTACCGCGATGACGCCCGCCCGAGCTATTTCCGTCCGGGCCGCGATATCTGGGAGATCTTCTGGTTCATTTTCTGGCGCATTCTGTTGCGCGCGCTCTATCTGCCCGGCCTGTGGCGAGCACTGCGCCGGTCAGCGCGTTTCCACGAAGCGGACGATCCTTGACAAGCACGTGAAGCGCCCTTGACCGGCCGACGCGCCGGGGGCGCTAGAATCAGCGTCATGAAAAGGGACATCTCATGACAAGGGACATCACGATTCTGGGCGGCGGTCTGGCCGGCCTCACTCTGGCTCTGCAGCTGCGCGACCAGAACCCCGAAGCATCCATCACCGTCCTCGAGCGGCGCCAGCTGCCGGTCCCGATTTCGGCCCACAAGGTCGGTGAATCGACGGTTGAAATCGGGGCCCACTACCTGGCGGTGACGCTCGGACTCAAGGATCATCTCGACCGCGAGCATCTGCAGAAGTACGGTCTGCGGCTGTTCTTCGACGCCGATCGCTGCGACGATCTGGCCGAAGCGGGCGAGCTGGGTGCCAGTCACCTGCTGTCGCTGAAGAGCTACCAGATCGATCGCGGCGTGCTCGAGAACCATCTGGCCGGACGCGTTCGCGAATGCGGGGTCGAGCTCCTCGACGGCTGCACGGTCCGTGACTTCGCCCCGGCCGTCCGAACAGGTCCGCACCGGGTCCGCTATCGTCAGGCCGAGAGCGAAAACGTGATCGAGTCGCGCTGGGTCGTCGATGCGATGAGCCGAGGCAGCGTGATCAAGCGTCGCCTCGATCTGGCCGAGGACAACGACCATCACGGCGGCTCGGTGTGGTTCCGGATCGCCGATCGCATCGATATCGGCCAGTGGAGTCGTGATCCGCGCTGGCGCGAGCGTTGCAGCCAGTTACCGCGTTGGCACTCGACCAACCATCTGATGGGCCCGGGCTACTGGGTGTGGCTGATTCCGCTCGCCTCCGGCTCGACCAGCATCGGCATCGTCTTCGATACCCGGATCCACGATTTCGATCAGCTCAAGAGCTACGAAGGGACCATGGCCTGGCTGGCCCAACATCAGCCGCTGTGTCATCACGCCATCGAACAGACCGCGGGCGAGCTCCAGGATTTTCTCTGCCTGCGCCGCTATTCGCACGGCTGCCGCCAGGTATTCTCTGCCGACCGCTGGGCCTTGACCGGCGAGGCCGGCGTGTTTCTCGACCCGTTCTATTCACCCGGCAGCGATTTCATCGCGATCTCCAACACCTACATCTGCGATCTGATCCGGCGCGACCTGGCGGGATCATCGATCAAGCGGCGAGCCCGGCTCTACGAACGGGCGTTCTTCTCCTTCTACGAATCCTCCCTCAACCTCTATCGCGACCAGTACGCGCTGTTCGGCCACGCTCGCTCGATGAGCGCAAAGACGATCTGGGACTACGCTTATTACTGGTCGGTGCTGGCCCTGTTCGTTTTCGCCGGCCGCCTGACCGACCTGAACTTCCTGGCCCGCCACGGGGCGCGCCTGGACGAACTGCGGCGACTGAATACGCAGATCCAGAAGATGTTTCGCCAGTGGGCAGAGGCCGAGGAACCGATCGAGACCGCCGGCCTGTTCATCAATCAGTCCGATCTGCCACTGCTGGTTCGCCTGAACCGTGAGCTGGGCGAGCTGGTCGACGACGACGATGAGCAGCTCGACCAGCGCATGATCCGCAATGCCCGGCAACTGCATCAACTGGCCGCCGAACTCGGAAATCTGGCACCCGAACACGCGGCCGGCATTGTCGAGTTGCACGCCGGATCGGCCGAACCGGATGTGGAGCTGCTGACCGGTCTACCCGCGGCGATGAGGTCGCGCGCTCTCGCGACCGCCTGATCAGCCGGCGGTCACCGCTTCGATTTCGACCAGCAGATCCGAACGACAGACGTCGCCGCGCAAAGCGACCAGAGGGGTGTCGGGCCAGGCACGCTCCAGGCGCTCGGCGACGCGGGGCCAGTCCCCGGCGCGCCGAACGTAGACCCGGAGCAGGCTGTGCGGGCCGAACTGGCCGAGCGCCGGCCGTCCAAGCCGCATCACGCTTTCGGCCAGCAGGGCATTGAGATTCACCACGATCTCGTCGATCTGGCCGTCCAGGTCGCCCGCGTGGAGGGTCCTGTGACCGACGACGCTGGCGGTGCCGGAAACCATCAGCAACACCGATCCATCGTCGCGCGGCAGGGCCGTCGCACGGGCAAAGGACGGACTTCGCGGCCCGTAGACCCTGGGATAGCGGTAGGCGCTGACCTGGCGCGGATTTTCGATGTGGAGACCCGGGCGCGTCCCGGCCAGCACGAAAACACGAAGATGAGGATCGTCGCCACCGATGGCGGTGCCGGCGCACAGATCCGAATCAGCGAGACCGTGCGCCTCGAGGGCGTGCCCGCGACCGAGGCAGAAGCGACGATAGCGCTCCGCATCGCCCTCGCCCCGGTTGATCGACGGCAGGAAGTTCCAGGCCCGCAGCAGGCGGGGGCAGCCGCGTGCCTCGGCGACGCCGAGCAGTTCCCGATAGCCCGACTCGGTCAGTTCAGCAGCGTCGACCGTGCCGTCATCGGCCTGCAGGCAGGCCAGGAACAGAATGTTCCCGGCCTGCCACCACTCGACCCGGCCCTCGCGACCAGACTGGACCGGCTCAGCGACACGCCAGCATTCGCTGGCCACCGACCCGCCGAGGAACGCGAGGCCGGTCGACCGGTCGGCCGTCGCCGGCTCGATGAAATCGAATCGCGCCAGCAGGCCGAAACGATCGTCGCCGGCGGCGTCGACCCTGAGCCCGGTGCCGTCATCCACGCGCACCTCGGGGAAGGCTTCAGAGGCCACGATCGAACACGACAGCGGCGTTGTGGCGGCGCTGGCGCCGGTAGCGGCGCGCCTCCGAAAGATCGCTCAGGCTCAGCAGCGCATGAAGCAGGCGAAACAGGCGGACGCGCCAGAAGATCCTCGGGTTGTCGTACAGGTCGCCGGCCAGCACAGAGATCACGGCTTCCTTGATCCCGAGAACGCTGTCGGAACCCAGAAAAAGACGCCGTGTGGTCGGCGCGGGAAAGCGGTAGATGAACCAGGACAATTCGCGCACACCGCGATGCACTCGCGACCTGAAACGCCGGCGTGCCCGACGGCAGGCACGGACATCGCCGGCCAGCTCGGCCAGAACGACCTCGGCTCCGAGTTCGGCGCTGTGCATGCTGAAGAAGACCCCGGAGGAGAACACCGGGTCGACGAACATGCCCGCATCGCCGACCATCAGCCAGCGCTCGCCGTCGATACGATCGGAGGCATAGGAATAATTGCCGGTCGCGGTGACCGGCGAGACGAGCTCGGCGTCCCGCATTCGTTGCCAGGCATGCGGGTTGCGCTGCACGGTGGCCTGGAAGAACCCGGCAACATCCTGCCCACGCTGGCGCAAGTAGTCCGGGTTGCACACGGCCCCGATGCTCATCACGCCGTCAGGCAGCGGGATCATCCAGATCCAGCCCTGGTCGAACCAGTAAATACTGATGTTGCCGGCCGACTCTCCGGCGCGCCGGGGGACGCCCGCGAAATGCGCATAAAGGGCGGCGGTTCCATGCTCACGGTTACGCTTCTGCAGCTTGAAACGACGGGCCAGGAAACTGTCGCGTCCGCTGGCATCAACCACGAAACGGGCCCGGATACGATGCTCGGCGCCGTCGTGCTCCACGGTCAGGAGCGGACCCTCATCCGATTCGAAGTCCACCTCGCGCACGCGCGCGCCGGTCACCCCCAGTGCGCCGCTTTGGCAGGCTGTTTCGAACAGCAGTCGGTCGAAATCCGAGCGCCGGACCTGGTAGGCATGCTCACAGCCTTCGACCAGATCGAAGGCTTCGCGGAAGCGGATTTCCTCGCAGTGTTCCTCGTCGTCGTCAGCGGTGAAATCCACGCCGGCCTTGTGGACGCCGATCGCCTCGACCTGGTCCAGGATGCCGAGGCGGCGAAAGATCTTCAGATTGTGCGGCAATAGTGATTCGCCGATATGAAAACGCGGATGGCGATCCTTTTCGAGCAGCACCACGCTATGCCCGCGCTCGGCGACCAGACTGGCCAGAGTGGATCCGCCCGGGCCACCACCGATAATGGCCAGGTCGACGCGCTCGGTCGGAAGAGGCATTGCTGTCGAGATCACAGGACTCGTGGGTGCTTGGGTGTCGGGACAAGACCCTATATTATAATGGGTTGCCCCTGAACAACGCTGTCGAGGGCGCACCTGGCCGGATTCACGACGGCCATGGGCTGGCACCATCCGCGTCCACGATCAATGCCCCGGAGGAACACCGCACGATGACCGCACAGCAGACGCCCGCCGAACGCGAGCTGGCCGCTCTGATCGTCGAATCACTGAACCTCGAAGACCTCGCGCCGGAAGACATCGACCCCGAGGAGCAGCTCTTCGGCGACATCTACGGGCTGGATTCGATCGATGCTCTCGAGCTGGCGCTCGCGATCTCGAAGACCTACGGTGTGCAGCTCAAGGCCGACGACGAGAACAACCGTCAGGTCTTCGCCAGCCTGCGCGCCCTGAGTCGGCACGTCGAGGCTCTGCGCGCGCAGGAAAGTCCCCAGGAAGCTTCTTGACACAAGCGTCGCGGAGACAGCGAGTGTCGCCCCGGTCCTTCGCGCTGCTCGCACTGCTGTGCTACCCGGTTCTGATCATCCTCTCGCTGTGGCTGGATCGACCGGAATTGCGCGCGATCAGCATGCCGCTGCTGGCCCTGGCCCTTGTCGGAGGATGGCCGGCCACGACCGGCGCGCGGATTCTGTTGCTCGTCAGCGTCGGGCTGGCTGCGGTCGTGCTCACCGTGCCCGCGCTGGCGCTCTGGCCCCCCGGACTGGCCTGCCTCGCGGTGGCCGGCCTGTTTGCACTTTCGCTCAGGCCGGGTCGGCAACCCGTGATCGAGCGCGTCGCGCGAGCGGTCCATCGCGACCAGGGCCTGCCGATGCCCGGAAACTCGAACGTCTGGATGCATCGCTGGACCGCCTTCTGGGCCGTGCTGCTCGGACTGATCGGCACGGTCTCGCTGCTGCTGGCCGTGGTCGACCGGCCGGTTATCTGGCTGCTCTGGGTGGTCGTCATCGGGCCGTTGCTCGGGTTCGCCTGTCTGGTCGGCGAGTATCTGCTGCGCCGGCGTCAGTTCCCCGACGCCGAGCACTGGACTCTGGTCCGTTTTCTGGTCCTCCTCGCCCGTGTTCGACCAGAGCAACTGGTCCGATGAGTGTTGCGGAGGGCAGGGAAACATTGCCCCTGATGGATCGACCGCTGGATGCGGTACTGGCGGTCCACCAGGGCGGCCCGGTTCGCGTCGGGCGCTTTCTCGCGCGCGCCCAGGCCCTGGCGGGCCGCCTCGGCCGCGCCGGCGCGCTGATCAATCTGTGCCACGACCGGCACCTGTTCAGTCTCGCTTTCGCCGCCGGACTTCTTGGCGGCCGAACGACGCTGCTGCCGGCCAATCGCCTGCCCGCCACGATCGACGTGCTGACGCAGCAATATCCGGACAGCCTGATCATCAGCGATCAACCGATCGAGGGGCTCCCTCACCCGATTCTCGATCCCTCATCAATGCTCGCAATCGATCGCGACGCCGACACCATGCCGGAGGTGCCTTCCGATCTGCTTGCCGCCATGGTCTTCACGTCCGGAAGCACCGGCCCGTCGTCGAGCATCCGCAAGCCCTGGCGCACGCTCTATCAAAGCAGTCGCATCAACGCCGCCGAATACGGGCCCCGAGAACCCGGCACCCGGGTGGTGGCCACGGTCCCGGCCCAGCACATGTGGGGCCTTGAAACCTCGGTGCTGCTGCCCTGGTTCGGACCGATGGCTGTGGTCAGCGGCCAGCCGTTCTTCGCGCCGGACATTCTGAGCGCGCTCGAATCCGTGCCGCGGCCGCGGGCCCTGATCAGCACGCCGGTGCACTTGCGCGCCCTGGTCGAGTCCGGCCTCGAGCTCGTCGAAGTGGACCGGATCTACTCGGCGACCGCGCCCTTGCCCGCCGCGCTGGCGGCGGAGCTGGAGCGGCGCACCGGAGCCCGGCTGGTCGAAGTCTTCGGCTGCTCCGAAGCCGGCTGTCTGGCGCGCCGCCGCGCCGCGCGCGACGCGCCCTGGCGCCTGTTCGAGGCATTCAGTCTGGCCAGGCGGGACGGGCGCTTCGTCGCCTGCGCCGAGCATCTGCCCGAGCCCGTTCCGCTGCTCGACCATCTGGTCATGGAAGCCGACGGCCGGTTCCGGCTGGCCGGCAGGCACAGCGACCTGGTCAACATCGCCGGCAAGCGGGCATCGCTGGCCGATCTGACCCAGGCACTGCTGGAGATCAACGGGGTCATCGACGGCGTCATCTTTCTGCCACCGGAAACCGATCCGCATCGAGTGACCCGGCTGGCCGCACTGGTGGTCGCACCCAATCTATCGACCGCGGCGCTGCGGCAGGCCCTGGCCAGGCGCATCGATCCGGTCTTCATGCCGCGTCCGCTCAGGCAGGTCGACGCCCTGCCGCGGGCCGAAAGCGGCAAGCTGCCGCGCCAGTCGCTGATCGAGTTCCTGCGAACGGCGGGCGCGTCGACCGAATGACCCAGGCCGTCGTCGAAGGCATCGTGCCGAGCGATCATCCGGCGCTGCCCGGCCATTTCCCGGGTCAGCCGATCGTTCCGGGCGTGGTCCTGCTGGGTTGGGTACTCGAGCAGGCCCGGAGCCGGCTTGAATTCGGTCGCGGCGCGAGTCGCTGGCAGCGCATCAAGTTTCTCAATCCGCTCGGGCCCGATCAGGCGATCCGCCTCGAGCTGGACGGCGACAGCACCCGATTTTCGTTTCTGATCAAGCGCGAAGACGGCTCCCTGATTGCTCGCGGACAGTGTCGCCATGCCGCACTGGCGTGATCGCCCGGAAGGGGGTAACCGGTTCTGGCTCACGGTGATCCAATGGATCATCCTGCGTCTGGGGCGCGGCGTCGCGCTCGCATCGATGTTCCCGACGACCCTGTATTTCTTCATCGTACGCCGGGAAGAACGGCGTGCCTCGCGCCACTGGCTCGAGCTCGTCGAAGCGCCGCGACGCGGAGTCATCGGCGTTCTGATCCACATCTACACCTTTGCGATGACCATCGTCGACCGCGTGCTGCTGCTGTCCGGGCGCGAAACCGAACTCGAGATCCGTTCCGAAGGTGCCGAGGCCTTGAGCGAAATTCTCAAACGCGGGCAGGGCTGCGTACTGCTGGGATCGCATCTGGGCAGCTTCGAGGCGATCCGGGTCTATTCCCGACAGGCGCCCGAGGAATGTCGACATCTCCGCGTGGTCATGGATCGCAACCAGAATTCCCTGATCACGAGAACGCTCGAGCGGATCAACCCGTCGATCCGCGATACCGTCATCGACGCCCACCAGCCCGGTCCCCAGATCGTGCTGCAGGCCGCCGAAACGCTCAGCAGCGGCGGGATGGTCGCGATGCTCGCCGACCGGGTCTTCCGCAACGAAACCGCCGTCACCGCCGACTTCTGCGGACAGCCGGCCCCGTTTCCGATGGCACCGCTGGCGGTCGCCGCCGCGCTCGAGGCTCCGGTCTTTCTGGTCTTCGGCCTCTACGAGGGTCGCGGTCGCTACCGCCTGGTATTCGAACCGCTGCCGGCTCCGGGCGAGATCGCCAGCACGCGGCGGGAAAAGCGCGCCCGATTGAACCAATGGGTCGCTCGCTATGCCCAAAGGCTTGAGTATCACGCTCGTCGCTACCCCTACAATTGGTTCAATTTCTATGACTTCTGGAACCACAAAGCATCGCCGGACAGGCCGGTTTCCAGTGCTGGCCATCGTGCTGATCGCAGCGCTGGCCAGCTCCACGACCCCGGCGGCCACTGAGCTCGAGGAGCTTCTGGCAGCTCTGGCCGCGCGCGCCGATGCATCGCTGGCGTTCACCGAGACGCGACGCTCCGAGCTGCTCGACGAACCGATCGAAGTGAGCGGCACGCTCCATCGCACGCAAGACGGTCGCCTGGTGCGCGAAACGACGAGGCCGCGCGCGACCGTTCAGACCCTGAGCCAGGACCACGTCGAAATCCGGCGCCCGGACGGTTATCGTCAGCGCTTCAGCCTCGATCGCGCGCCCGAACTGAGAGTGCTGCGCCAGGCGCTCGTCGCCCTGCTCGACGGTGATCGATCAGCGCTGGAAGCCCATTTCGAACTCGCCTTCGACGAGTCTGACCCCAGCGGAGACGGCGGCTGGTCGATGCGCCTGACGCCCCTGGCCGAATCCGCGCTCGAGAATGGCATCGAACTCGAGCTGCGCGGCGAGAGTGACCGGCTCTCGGGGCTGACCCTGGATCGCAACGACGGTGAAGCCCTGCGCATGCGCTTCGAGACCGCGCAATGAGGGCGATCCTGCTGCCGATCCTGATTCTGGCGGCTCTGGCGGCAATCGGGCTGACCGCGTTCAGTCAGCTCGAGCTGGACTATCGCCTCGACGCCTTTCTGCCGACGCCCGACGATCCGGACCAGGCGCTGGTGGTCGATCAGATCAGTCTCGGGCCGGGCGGCCGGATGATCCTGGCGGCGATCAGCGGTGTGCCGGCCGACGAACTGATCGACTCCAGTCGTCGCCTGGCCGGCCGCTGGCGCGAGCTGCCCGACGTCGAGCGCGTCGAGAACGGCGAATTCGAGGTCGACGCGCTGACCGAGGAACGTCTGATGCAGGCCCGCTTCGTTCTGCTGCCGGACCCGGGTTCCCGACTGACCGATCGGGTCCTTGCCGAACGCCTGGCCGAGCGCTTCGACGAACTCGCCCTGGCCGGCCCGGACGTCGAGCCCTTGATCCGACGCGATCCGCTCGGCCTGCTACCCGAACTGGCCGAACGCCTGACTCGAGTCGGCGGCGAGCGCCATTCCGGCAGCGTCTGGCTCGACCACAGCGATGAACGCGCGCTGCTCGTTGTCCACAGCGTCTGGCCCGGGTTCGCGGTCGAGGACCAGGCCCGCCTGGTCGACGCGCTCCGAACGGCGTTCCGCGGACTGTCCGGTGCCGCCGACCTGGAACTCACCCTGGCCGGCGCGCCGGTCATCGCCGTCGACAGCGCGGAGCGATCACGCCGGGACGGGACGGTCCTGTCGCTGGTCGCCAGCGCTTTTCTGCTGGTGGTTCTGACCCTGGCCTGGCGCTCGGTTCCCCAGGTCCTGGCCGGCGCGATTCCGCTGTTTGCCGGGGCGGTCTGCGGGCTGCTGGTCACCGCGCTGGTCTTCGACGGTGTGCATGGGCTCACGCTCGCCTTCGGATTCACCCTGCTCGGCGTCGCGCTGGACTATCCGATCCATCTGTTCGGTCACGGCCGGGGCCGGCGCATGGCCACCGCCGCCCGACACATCGCCTCGCCGCTGCTGCTCGGCGCGGCCAGCACCATCATTGCCTACCTCGCGGTGTGGCTGACCACCCAATCCGGACTCGGACAGCTCGGCCTGTTTTCCGCCGCCGGACTGGCCACGGCGGCCGGCGCCACCCTGCTGCTGCCGCGCCTCGGGATCGAGCCCTCGACCCGCAATCCGACCCTGGCGGAACGAATGCCGCATCTGTGGTGGCTGCCCCCACTGGCGGGGCTGCTCGCCATCACCGCGCTCGTCTTGCAGGGCGACGGGCGCTGGTCCAACGATCTGAGTCGCCTGAGCCCAACGAACACGGAACTGCTGGCCACCGACCGCGAGCTGCGCCAGGCACTCGATCCCGGCGACGTCCGCCATCTGCTGGTCGCCAGCCATGCAGAGCTCGAACCCCTGCTGCAGATCGTTGAAGACACCGACCGGGTACTGGAACAGGCCAGGGCCGAAGGCCTCATCGACGGCTGGCAGGCGGTGACCGATCTGGTGCCCTCTCGCGAGCGCCAGGCGCAACGTCGCGCGGCCTGGCCGGACGCCGGGGAGCTCGAAGAGCGCCTCGCCGCGGCCGCCCCGCGCTTTCGTGATAGTGCCTTCGAACCTTTTCTTGACGACCTCGCCGGACTCGACGAACGTCCCTGGCTCACCCCCGATAGCTGGGAGGGGACCGCGCTGGCGCCGCGGGTCGAGACCCTGCTCGACCGCGGCGAGAACGGCTGGCGGGCGCTGATCATGCTCTCGGGCCTGGCCGATGCGGCAGCGCTCGAAGCGTGGTTACGGGATCGACCGACCGGGGCCAGCCTCGTCGACCTCAAGGCCAGTTCCGAGTACCTCGTCGCGGCCTATCGACAGGACGCCGGGCAGGGACTGGCGATGGCGCTGCTCCTGATCACCGGCCTGCTGCTGCTGCGCGTCGGTCGTCCGCGACTGACCCTGGCGATCCTGCTGCCGCCGCTCGCGGCGTTAGCCTGCACCGCCGCGCTGATGGCGCGTTTCGACGGCGGACTGACCATCGTCCACCTGGTCGGCTTGCTCCTGGCTGGCGGAATCGGGCTGGATTTCTCGCTGTTCGCGCGAACGCTGGCCCGGGATCGCCCGACCCGCGCCCGCACCAACCAGGCGATCAACCTCTGCGCGCTGTCCAGCGGCGGCGTGTTTCTGATTCTGGGGCAATCGGATATCGGCCTGCTGCGCATGCTGGGTGTCACCGCCTTTCTGGGCATTCTGCTATCGTGGCTGTTCGCCCGTCTGAGCCAGCCCCCGTGCCGCCTGATATAGCGCCGAAGATCGAGAACCTGGTTCCGCACGCCGGCCGCATGGTGCTGCTGGCGGACATTCTCGCCTGCACCGAGGAATCGATCGCGTGCCGGGCCGCGATCGACCCGAAGGATCATCATCCGCTGGCGGTCGATGGCGTCGTGCCGGCACCCGCCCTGGTCGAATATGCCGGTCAGGCCATGGCGGTCCACGGTGGCCTCAGGGCCGAGCCCGGTGCCCCGCCGCGTCCGGGCCGACTGGTTGCGCTTCGGCAACTGGACCTGGCGATCGACGCCATCGCGACGCCTCTCGAAGTGACGGTCCGGGCGCAGTGCCTTGGCGGCGACGAATGCGGGCAGATCTATCGCTTCCAGATCCACCATGATGAGCGTGAACTGGCCAGCGGTCAGGCCACGATCATGTTTGCCGACGGCGCGCAGCCCGACCGGCCACAACGCGGATGAGACGCCGCCGCAATCCTCGCCGACCCGACGACTGCCGGGCGCTCGTCACCGGCGGATCGGGGGCGATCGGTGCGGCGATCTGTCGCCGTCTCGCCGCCGACGGGCTGCATGTCCTGGTTCACGCCGCCGCTCATCCGGAACGCGCCGAGGAAACCGCGGCCGCGATTCGCGCCGACGGCGGGCAGGCCGAGGCCGTCGCCTTCGATCTGGCCGATGGGTCCGCCACCGCCGCCGCCATGGCCGGCCTGAACGAAGCCGGAGCGCTGGGCGTCATCGTTCACAACGCCGGCATTCACGCCGACGGCCCGATGGCCGGAATGAGCAACGACCAGTGGGACAAGGTCATCGAAGTCAATCTGAGCGGCTTTTTCCGTGTCGTCCAGCCGGCTCTTCTCGGCATGGCGCGTCTTGGCTGGGGCCGGGTGGTGGCGGTCTCGAGCGTGGCCGGGCGAATCGGCAACCGCGGGCAGACCAATTACGCCGCCGCGAAGGCCGGGCTGCACGGTGCGGTGATGTCCCTGACGCGCGAGATGGCCGTCCGCGGTATCACCGCGAATACCGTTGCCCCGGGCCTGATCGACACGCCGATGCTCAGCGTCGACGAGGCCGAAGCCAGCCGGGCATTGATCCCGGCCGGTCGGCTCGGCCGGGCCGACGAAGTCGCCTCGCTGGTCGCCTTCCTGTGCGGCGATGAGGCCGCCTACATCAACGCCCAGATGATCGGCATCGACGGCGGGATGGTGCCGGGCTGAAGCCGGCGCGGAACTATCGATCGCATTCAGGGCGGCGGATCGCTTTCGGGATCCGGATCCGATTCGCCTGCTTCGTCATTTTCGGCGTCCGCGTCTTCCGGTCGCTCCTCGTGCGCACTGCGCTCGAGCAGCGTGCGCAGCAACAGGTCACGACCCTGGCGACGCACGGCGCGCTCGGCGACCCCGGCCAGATCCACGCCGACCGTCGGTTCGCCGATCGGTCCGCTGATCGTCAGCGGCAATCGGCCGCCCAGGGCCTCGCGAACGGACCGGGGCAGGCGCTCGTTCACCGCCTCACCCAGGGCCAGATCGACCTGGTAGTCGACTTCGTTGGCCCGCAGATCGATACGGCCCGAACCGGACAGGCCGTAATCACTGGCCGCAAGATCGATCGCGGGCAGTTCGACCACGCCCGAGCGGACCTCCATGCGCCCACCGAAGCGTTCGAACTCGGTGGAACCACCGAACGACCGGCGGATCGTTTCGAAACTGGTATTGCTCAATCCCTCGCTGAGCAGGCGATCCAGATCCACACCGAGCAGCGCGCCCTCGGACACCGAAAAGCTGCCGCTGCCGTCGATCGAGGCTAGGATATCGGGCAGGCTGAAGCCGCTGAACGAAAGCCGCAGGTCGAAATCACCGAGGCCGCGCAGCGGAGCCACGCGGGTCACCAGACCCGCCAGCTGTTCGACCGCCACACCACTCAGACGAGGCTCGAGCTCGACCGTCGGCGGACTGGCGTTCAGATCGACCGCGACACGGCCGTCGAAGCGCCCTCCGAGCAGGCGCGCCGTCATCGGCCTGAGCTCCAGGCGTCCGGACGCCAGGCGCGCCTCGGCGTCGACGTCGCCGAGCATCAGTGCATCGGAGACCACCAGCTCACCCAGTTCGAGATCGAAACTCAGGTTCAAGGCCTCGAGCCCCGCGCCTGCCGCGGGCGCCGGCCCGGCGGGTTGATCGCCACTCGCCGGTCGGGACCCCGCAGCATCGGCGAGCGGGCGAAGGTCGAAACGCTCGCCGCTGACGCCGAAATCGAGCTCGACGCGCTCGCCGAGCCGGGCCGATCCACGCCCGCTCAGCACCTGCTCGTTGAGACTGATCCGGACATCGTTCATGTCGGCCCGGATCGGATCGCCGAGCACCGCCCGCACCGGCGTGCCCGCATTCAGCCCGACCCGCAGTCCATCGAGCATGATCCGGAGGTCGAACTGGGGCAGGGTGGCAACCGGGTCACTGCCGGTCAGGTCCAGGCTGGCCGCACCGCGCAAACTGCCGGTCAGGCCCGGTTCGGGCAGGCCGAATTCGGCCACCAAACGACCCAGCTCCAGGCGCGAAACGTCCGGACTGACTTCGAATGTCCCGGTGACCTCGCTCAAGCGCAGGCTGTCGGTCTGGCCATCGCCGAGACTCGCCACGAGACGAAACGTACTGGCCTGGCCGGCCCGGAACGCATCGAGTTCGAAGGATTCGATCCGGACCCGACCGCGATCGCCGGTTCGCTGGTCCAGCGTGACCAGCTCGACCGCCTCCAGGCGCAAGCCTTCGAGGCTCAGGCCCGACAGATCGGCCTGGCCGCGCGGCTGCTCGGCATCGCCCGCCATCAGGCCCTCGAGATTGGAGCGGCCGGCGGCGTTGGTCACCACGGTCAGAGCGGCGTCTTCGAGCGTGACGGCACCGACCTCGAGGGCGCCGGTCAGCAGCGGCAGGAGGCGCACGGAGGCCCGGGCCACGCCGACCCGCGCCAGATCGGGCGCCTCCCCGAACCCGCTCGGGTTGCCGACGCTGACCTCATTGACCTCGAGCGCCAGACTCGGAAAGATCCGGAGCGACATCGGCCCGGTCAGCGCGACCTCGCGCCCGAGCTGCTGGGAAGCGCGCTCGGCGATATCGTCACGATAGTCGTTGGGATCGACCAGCAGGACAAGGGCGGTGACGGCGAGCATCAGAACGCCCAGCAAAACGGCAATGCCGATCAGGAATTTACGCATGGCGAATCGCTCAGGTTTCCAGAAAGGCTCAGTTTAGCGCCCGCCACGACGGCGCGAGGGCAAGCCGACCGAATCAGTTGCGCGGCAGGACCCGCGTGGCGATAAGGACGACGGCGAACAGCAGGATCAAAGCGCCGAGTCGGCCGAGTGCCGGCACCGGCCGCGGCGGCGCCTCGTTGGTCAGGCCGAAGCGAACCGAAATACCGGTCTCGATCACATTGGCCGAAATCGAGAACGCGCCCGGCAAGGCGCCTGCGGTGAGACTGGCTTCGATCTGCCCGACATCGTCGGTCAGCAGCTCGATCACGGTCGCGCCGTTTTCGAAGCGCGCGCTCGGTCCCGTGGACGGCACCTTCAGGCGGACCGGCTGGCCGATCCTCGGCTCGCCCCACTGGTCGATCACCCGCAGCCGGATGGGCTCGGCGAAGGCAGTGTTCACCCGCGCGGTCTGATTGTCCCCGGACTGCACCTCGATCATCGCCGGCGCCGGCCCGAAAAAGCGGCGCGCGAAGATGCCGTAGCCGGACTCGTCCTGACCCGCGCTTTCCCAGGTGACGACGAAACCACCGTCCGGCAGGCCGGCAACGGCCGGGAAGTCCTGAAAGGCCTCGCGTTCGCTCGAGATCAGGAACTCGTCGCCAAGAAAGGACCCGTCCAGGCGCAGCCCGCGGCCATAGATGCCCTGATCCTCGAACTCGGGGGTGAAGCTCTGCCAGACCACGAGAACCCGCCCGTCACCCGCGATCGCGACGTGCGGCAGATCCTGGATGCGTTCGTCGAACTGATTGACCTGGATCTCGTCGCTCAGCGGCGAACAGTCCGGGGAAAAGATCCGCGCCATGACGCGCCGGTAGGTGAAGGTGCTCTGGCCGATATTGTCGTGCCAGACGATCACGAATCGGCCATCGTCGGCGATGGCGGCGCGTGGTCGCGCCTGGCCGCCCGTCGTGGTCTGATTGACCAGGATTGGAAGACCGAACCCCTGGCCGAACTGGCCGCATGCGGCCACGATCCCCCAGTCGTTGCCGTCCTCGCCGACGCTCTGCCAGGCCGCCACCTGCTGACCATCGGCATTCATGACCAGTTCGGCGTTGCGCTGGGCGCCGAGGTCGAAGGTATTGACCTGCCGCGGCGGCCCCAACGGTCGATCCTGACCGTCGAGTTCGCGCGCGATGATGTTGAAGCTCGGCCCGGTGACGCCACGACCTTCCCAGGCGACGGCCAGCGCTCCGCCCGCCGCGAGCCCGAAGCGCGGCAGGATCTGGATGTCGTCGACCGCGTCACTGATGCGCTGGTCCGGGCCCAGGGGCAGGCCATCCGGGCCGAAGCGCCGGGCCTGGATCACGGCTCGCGAACTGCGGGCATCGGCCCCGTTCCAGGCGACCACGAAGCTGCCGTCGGGCGCCATCCGCACCTGCTGGCCGTCGTGCGAACCGAGGTCGAAGTCGTTGGCCCGGAATTCATCGGCGACCGGCTCACCGTCGCTGTTCAGCAGCCGCCCGTAGACCCCCCAACCCGGATTGTCCTGATTGCGCGACTGCCAGACGATCACGCTGCGGCCACCCGGGCCGCTGCCGATCTCGGGAATGCGCTGGTCATCGAGTTCCTCGCTGTTGATCAGGCGCTCGGCCGTGGCGAAGGCGGTCGGGTCCATCGACAGCGCCGGCAGCGCGACCAGCAGCCACACCACGCCGCCAAGCGCGAGCCATACGCGCCGGCGGCACGGGTCATCCTGGGATAGATTGCGCAGACTCGACGATGTCCGGATTCAGGCAGACCACAACGTTGCCACCAAACGCCCCCGAGATCAAACGCCTCGGTCGAAAAGCCTCAGAGGCCGAACCACGCCAGCGCATAGCCCTTCATCAGATCCTCGCGATGCGGGCTGACCAGGGCGACTTCCTCATCGCTGACCTGCCGGGTGAACTGTGCCGGCTTCTGATCGCCGAACGAGGCTACGGCGACCTCTTCTCCGAGCGCCTGGAACGCCCGGTTACGCACCCATGCCCACTCCGCGAGGCTGAAATCGTAGCGGTTGAGGGCCTGAACCTGGTTGCGCTTGGCTTCCAGCAGCAGCCCGGTGAGATCACCATAGGCGGTGGCCATTTCCACGATATTGAGATCACCGCCGCCCTGATCGATATCGGCTTTCATCGCCTGCCACTTTTCTTCCAGCTCGGCGAGCCGGGTCTCCATGCCGGCGCGCATCTCGCGCTGGGCGGCGAGGAAGCGCTCGAACTGATCCGGGCCCAGCGTGGCGTCGGCGCTGGGCGCATAGGCGCCGGTCTGCTCGACCCCGGCATTGAGTGCCTGGTACTCCTCGGCAAACTGGCCCATCTCCGAGGCGAAGTTCCAGGCCGGCTTGATGACGAAAAAATAGCCGGCGGTGCCACCGCCGACGACCAGCACGGCAAGTACCACGAGACATCCAACGAGAAATTTCGGCATGGCGGAATTCTTCTCCAACTGATTCAGGGAAACAACAGGCGTTCAGCGGCACGGGCTGACAGGCCTTTATACGAGATTCACCGGCTGCGTCTGTCACGATCCCGGAACGGCGTGCGCTAAACTCCCGGACTTCTGCACGGGGCAGGGTCAGCATGATGACAGCTCGAACGTTCGGATTTCGACTGCTTCGGGCAACGCTGATGGTTTCGGCGCTGCTGCTGACGGCCGGCTGTGATCTCCGGCGAGCCGACGATCAGCGCCCGACGCCGCTGCTGCTGATCTCGATCGACGGTTTCCGCCACGACTATTTCGACCTGGCCGACACGCCGGCGCTCGATCGCCTGGTCGAGGGGGGTTTCAAGGCCGACAGCCTGCACAATGTCTTTCCGACGAAGACCTTTCCAACCCATTATTCGATCGTGACCGGCATGCATCCCGGCACCCACGGGGTGGTCGCCAACAGCATGTGGGACCCACAGCGTGACGCCCGCTTCTCGCTCGGCAACCGCGAGGCCGTCGGCGACGGCTTCTGGTATCAGGCCGGCGAGCCGATCTGGGTGACCGCCGAACGTCAGGGCCTGACCGCAGCGACATTTTCCTGGCCCGGATCGGAGGCCCGCATCCGGCGCACTCGCCCGAGCTACTGGCAGTTCTACGACGGCAGCCTGCCCCACGCCGACCGGATCGAGCAGGTTCTGGCGTGGATCGACCTGCCGCTCGACGAGCGGCCGGATTTCATGACGCTGTACTTCAGCGCGGTCGACTCGGCCGGTCATCGCGACGGACCACGCGCCGAGTCCGTGGCGGCAGCCGTGTCCGATGTCGACCATCATCTCGGCGTGCTGCTCGACGCCCTCGCGCAGCGCGAAATGCTCGACCGGATCAACATCCTCGTGGTCTCCGACCACGGCATGGGCCGGGTCGATTTCGACCGCTACATTCTGCTCGACGACTATCTCGACCTGAGCCGCGTGCGGGTGTCCGACTGGGGGCCGGCCGCGCAGATCTGGGCGACGGATCTGTCGGCAGACGAGATCATCGAGGCCCTGGACGGCGCCCATCCTCATCTGCGGGTGTGGCGTCGCGAGGACATCCCCGAACGCTACCACTTCGATCACCACCATCGAGTGCCCGACGTCCTGGCCGAGGCTGACCCGCAGTGGATGATCTCCAACAAGCCCTACATGGCCGGGCGCAGCCGCTTTTCCCTGCTCGGCATGCACGGCTGGGACCCGGCCTGGCTGGCCATGCACGGCATTTTCGTCGCCCACGGACCTGCGTTTCCCGCCGGCAGCAGGGCACCAGCGGTTCGCAGCGTCGATCTCTACGAACTCATGGCTCGGCTCCTGGGCCTGGAACCGGCCAGGAATCAGGGCAGCCTGGCGCCGTTCGTCCCGTTCCTGGAAGGGCAATCCAGACCGGTCCGGGAACGGGAGTTCGACTGTGGCGCCGCCCCAATGACGGCGCGCATCGGCCCGGCCCACCTGAGCCTCCACTGGCAGGAACGAGCCTATGTCCTCGACGCTGTTCCCGGGAAGGATCCGGCGCGCTTTGCCAGCAGCGGAGCATCGATCGAATTCAAGGCCTCCGGGGCCCGGATCGAAATCGATGGTATTGAGCAGCACTGCCGCGAAAGCGAAGAGACTGAGGCACCTTACTGATCCAACCATAAGTACTAGTAAGCCGCGCCGGGCTATTCGGAGGTTGCCCAATCCCGGGCGTCGGGCCTGATCAGCAGGGGTTGACCCATGCGGATGATCCGGCCCGATTGCAGACCCGGGTGCAGGCGCAACCCGCCCCGGACCAGCACGATGATCGTCGAGCCGTGCTCGAACCAGCCCAGCTCCTCGCCGCGCCGGAACGAAAGCCGGCATGGAATCCGGCGCGGGCCGTCGTATCTGGCGTTCAGCGCATCGTCCAGCCCTTGAAGGCGCAGGCTCGCGACGAGGATGGCGGCAACCGGAACCAGCGTGACGACCTGGCCCAATCCATCGATCTGCAGCGGCAACACCGCTCTTTCGTTGCGAACGAACACGCCGGGCAGGCGTTTGAGGGTCGGCGGATTGACGTTGAAGACTTCGCCGGCGATGTACTTGATCTGCGTCAGCTGGCCCGCATCCGGCGCGTGGAAGCGATGGTACATGCTCGATTTCAGGCGCAGGGTCACGAAAGAGCCGTCCTGGTACTGCTGGGCGAGCAGCGGGTCGCCGAGCAGCTCTTCCAGGCTGTAGCTCAGGCCTTTGGCCTGGTAGAGCCGACCGTGTTCAATGTGGCCGAACTCGCCGATTTCGGCGTCGCAGGGGCTGACCATGACCTCGGGATCCGGGTCGATGGGCCGCGCGCCGGGCTTGAGCTCGCGGGTAAAGCACTCGTGCAGGCTGTCGAAATGCGCTTTGCGCGCCTCGAACAGGCGCAGGTCGTCGACGAACCACTGCCAGACGGTGATCGTCATCCGCGTCAGCAGCGGCGAACGAATCTTGCTGAACCAGCCCATGAAGCGGGTCAGGAGGTTGCGCGGCAGACGGTTCGTGAGCCAGAAGTTCAGGGTTTCACGCAGTTCGACCGGCTTGGCGTCAATGGCTGTCGATTCGCGGGGCTGGGCCATGTCTCATCAGCTACATCGGGCTGTCATTGGCGACTGTTATACGTGGCGCTTATGACGCAGACGCTACTGATTGTTTTCATCCTGCTGGCCGCGACCTGGCTGGCCGTGAAGGCCCCCGCCCGCGTGCGGCTGTCGCGGGCCAAGCACCGCTCGCTGGCGGGCCACGCGCGCATCGCCAAGCGCGTCGCGCGCCTGATCCCCTTCTACGACTTCGACGAATCGGCGTTCTTCGATGTCGACGGGGCCCCCGGCGAGGTCCGCGCCGCGCGCGAGCAGGGTTTCGAGCGCCTGGCGCAGTTGTTCCGCCAGAACCGGCCGCATTCACGCTCGGCGTTGTCCGAACTCAAGGACCAGGTCTCCGACGTCGCCTTCATCGCCCGCTATCGCGTGCCGTTCCAGTTTTCCCGTGTGGTGCGGGAGCGGCTTCAGGCGGGCGTCCTGATCGAGCGTTCGGAGCATGTCCGTCTCACCGATCTGGACGGCAATCAATGGCTCGACGTGGGCGGTGCCTACGGCGTCAACGTCTTCGGCTACGACTTCTACAAGGACTGCCTGAGGGAAGCCGAACAAGTCGCGGGGGATGTCGGGCCGGTGCTGGGGCCTTACCATCCGGTCGTACTCGATGTGGTCAGGAGACTTCGAGCGATTTCCGGGCTTGACGATGTGTCTTTCCACATGTCCGGCACCGAAGCGGTCATGCAGGCCGTGCGCATGGCGCGCTATCACACTCGCCGCTCGCACGTGGTGCGATTCAGCGGGGCCTATCACGGCTGGTGGGATGAAGTGCAGCCCGGCATCGGCAACCCGGGCCGGGTCGGAGATGTCTATACGCTGGAGGAGATGAGCGAGACCACCCTCAAGGTGCTGGCGACGCGCCGGGACATCGCCTGCGTGCTGGTCAATCCGCTGCAGGCGCTGCACCCGAATCGCAACGCACCCGGCGACGGCGCGCTGGTCGCGGATCGCAGCGCGGGCTTCGATCGCGAGGCCTACGCTCAGTGGCTGAAGAAACTCAGAAGAATCTGCACCGAGCGCGGCATCGTGCTGATTCTCGACGAGGTCTTTCTCGGCTTCCGTCTTGCCAGAGGCGGCGCACAGGAATGGTTCGACGTCAGGGCGGACCTGGTGACCTACGGCAAGACGCTCGGGGGCGGCCTGCCCGTCGGGGTGGTCTGCGGACGCGCCGACCTGATGCGGCGCTACCGCGAGGACCGCCCGCTGGACATCTGCTTCGCCCGCGGCACCTTCAACGCCCATCCCTGGGTGCTGGCGGCGATGAATGCCTTCCTGAAGAAGCTGGATTCGGAGCCGGTCCGGGCAATCTACGAAATGGTCGATGACTGCTGGGCCGCTCGCGCCGGAAGCCTGAACAAGGCTCTGGAACAGGCCAAGCTGCCGGTGCGGGTCGCGCACCTGTCGTCGGTTTTTCTGCTGACCTACGAGAAACCTTCGCGCTACAACTGGATGTTCCAGTTCTATCTGAATGCCGAAGGCCTGCTGCTTCCGTGGGTCGGAACGGGGCGGCTCATTTTCAGCCTGAACTTTCGCGAAGAAGACTTCGATCAGGTGGTCGAAAGAATCGTTCGCGCCGGCAAGGCCATGGAGGCCGACGGCTGGTGGTGGCACCCGGCGGGCGCCACCTCGGCCTCTGTTGGCCGCGCCATCCTCAAGGAAATGCTCGTTGCTCGCCTGAAGGGTCAGCGGGCCTCGGCTTCGGTGCCGTCGGGCGTCACGATCGGATCGTAGAGATTGCCGCGCAGGACCTCGATCGGCGCCTTGTGGTACAGCTTGATGTCGTGGAACGGATCGGTCAGGATCTTGGTGAACCACGCAATACCGGTCAGGACGCTCTGCTGGAAGAACAACTGGACGGTGCGGAACAGCACCGCAGCGATACCCAGATAGATCCACAGCCAGGACAGGTTGTAGAGCAGTTCGTAGTTGTTCTGATGGGCCTCGAACAGACCGAACGCGGTCGGCTGCCAGACCAGAAAGGCCGGCGTGAGCGCCCAGAGCGTCAACAGCACGACCTTGCGGTTCAGGTTGTATCCCACCTTGATTTCTTCCTTGTGCTCATGGGTCACCTGGTTGGCTTCGTCGAACCCTTTCGGTTCGAAAAAGAAGTGACCGATCTGACGTGAAACCATGGCCAGTACCCAGCCACAGAATGCAGCCACAATCGGATTGACGAACAGGAACAGGTAGGTCGCCAGAAAACAGGTCGCGCTGAAAAGATGCAGCGACTGATTGATGCGGTTGTGATGGTAGTACCGATGATCATCCCATCGCTGCTGCTTCAACTCTTGCATGAACTGCATGATCCGAACACTCCTGATAGATAGTTGGTAACGATTCTCAAAGACACGAGCCTCCTATTTATAGAATGGTCATATAACGTGGTAATGACCGCCATGTTTCAGATTGACGTCAGGCCGGCACCGGGTCGCTGATGTCTCGGAACATCATTTCTTGGCTTTGCCATAAAACTGTGAGATTGGCTTCATACACTGCGCTCTGTCCTGCCACAACCGGTGCTCTGAATGCTGTTTTCTGCGCTGCTGGCCGCTGGCCTTCTGGCTATCGAGCGGGTGTCCTATGTCCTCGTCTGGCGCGATCCGGACCGCTTCCGCCGGTGGGTCGGAGACAAGGATCCGGTCGATGCGTTGAAAAGGCTGTTCTTGCTGTTCAAGGCCATCCAGCTCAGCGTCTTCGCCGTCTGGATCATCGCATTCTCCGAGTCCTTTCCACCACGACCAACCGCTCCTCCGGTCTGGCTGACTCTGGGCATCGCGCTTATCATCGGCGGACAGGTTCTCAATTTCGGCGTGTTCTGGCGCCTGGGCAAGGTCGGAGTCTTCTACGGCAACAAGCTGGGGCATGAAGTGCCCTGGGTCCAGGGCTTCCCGTTCTCGCTCGTTCCCCATCCACAGTACATCGGAACCCTGTTGTCCATCTGGGGATTGTTCCTGGCCATGCGATTTCCCCATCCGGACTGGATGATCCTGCCGTTGATCTCGACGGTCTACTACTTGCTGGCGATGCGCTTGGAGAGGTAAGATTCGTCCACTGCCGAATGACGGTGACATCTTGGGTGTCCTAGTTCGCCCTCCCACTGGCAGAAACCTTGGATGATATTGACGCATTCCTACCGAAGGCGGCCAAGGCCAGGTTTTTGTTGGCGCTTACGTTGGATCAGTAACCAGTGCCCTCACGAACATCGGCCCATAACTCGAGGCTCTGGCGGGGAGCTAGCCCTTTCCAGATAGCGGACATTCATCGCTTGATCTACCACCGGCTTTGGCCGGCGCACCGCCTGTCCAGTTATCCCATCATACTTGAAAATTGCTAGCGTCTTTGTTAACTTCTTTGCTATTGGTTTGACGCAAACGTTGGCGCGTTGTGGTTCTCTTGTACTGCTTCCCGCACTTTGGTTGCTTGGCAGCGATTTAAGGCTTTTGGACAGGTGGTCTATCGGTGCTCCACTTGAAAGCTGGCTTCGTCAATTCGGTTTGATCATCACTGAGGAGTAAGGTGTCCGCTGGAGGTCTTGCTTGGCTGCTAGTCAAGATGCTTAGCATCACCTGTACAATGTGTCATTATGAGTGCTTGAACAAAGTAGAGGAGCAAGAAATCCGAAACAACTTTCTGTCAGTTTTATTCTTTCTCTGTGCAATAGCAGCCTCCAACACTAAAGCGGAAGATCTTAGCGCCGAACATCTGATGTGTACATGGTGCAGTACGGCGTCGGATTTCAGAGCCTTTCTAGACGTGCATGTTATCGGTCGACCAAGTGGGGCCTACCCATTCTATGTTGGCAATCCTAACAACGGCGAGCTCAGGTACATTACGGCTTATGTTGAACTTCAGCCGGAGCCGGTGCCTCCACTGATTTACTATGATATCTGGGATGCTGAGCCAGCGCTGCAACAGGATTTCGATAAGATCGTAAGCTGGCTGCACGACGAGACACTCGTCCCGGTCGATCCTGATTGGTGCGGTGTAGATAACTGCCATACCTTCGAGACGCGCGTGGATACGCTGATACTGGAGGGTCTGCGCACTCACGTGGTTGGCGATATTATTGATGAACTGAAGACGAAGCGGAACTGGCTGCTTTACCATGTTCTGAGTGCGATGGGGCGGTATCATTCAATCATTCTAGTTTTTCCGAATGGTGATTCCGTTGAAGTCGCCATTGAAAGCCTTCATGACCTACCTGGGGATCTGGTCATGCTAACCGAAACTGCTGTGGTCATAAACGGCAATCCGATCGGCGGTGGATCAGGCGGCGAGCACTATGTTGGCGGCGGTGGGGCAGCTGGGACATTCATTCTAAGAGTCACTGGTTCTGGTGGAGAGACCTGGTATACCTGTACATCTAGCAATATTCCAGGCTCTGAGACCGTGTGTGTCGAGGATGAGTCAAATTGATAACGGATCAGCAGAAGGTCTGCCAGAGTGATCAAAGGCCTCCGGTGGTATTGCAGACAGCCTATACAGACATTCTTCGGCTCCGGAAATTGGTGTGCAAATAACAGATAAGATGTTCGTGAATGGTTGGTCCCGGGGCAACGTTTAAGGAGTCGGATTCTTGATGCAAGACCGTCACAGCTGGTCTCAGTCGAAGTGAATTGTTTGCCCTGTGGACCTTCAGGGCGTAAAAATGGATAGCGCGAGCTATGTGCAGTACGATGAAATTGCTGTAGCGCGATTCGCTTTGCTTGTTTTCTGATCTGACACTTGCATGGAGCTACAGCTATGAAAGGTATTGAACGAGCAGCATTGATAAGCTTGTCAGTTATTTTGGCCGGTGGGCTTTTCTATTTCTATATGCTGAGCGAATACAACGCACAAGGTCATCGCGCTTGTTTCCTCGATCAGGCAAGCGACTTTTCCTATCTATCGACCTTGCTGAATGATCAGAACTATGAGCAAGTTGAACATGTCGTCCGGCAAAATATAGATGGGAATCGACGAAATTTCGGCGTAGACTCATTTGCTAGCCGCAGTATCGGCGATGAGAGATTGAATGATTTCATTCAAACAGAGGAGGTTCAGATGGGGTATTCGCATTACAAGGATGTCGTTTGCGAAGCTCGATCAAACAGACTGCACGTATGTCGATAATCGACAATTGTTTGATTGAGAGCAGCGGCATCTTGCCGGTGCCATCCTTGACAATTCAAACTCACTACAGGACATAGATGGACGTCCTGGCTGCGCCAGTATCAAAAGCGTTCCGCCGACGCTTCGCTACCTCGGCGGCATACTTTTCGCAGCGCGCCAAAAGTAGGTAAAGACGCTCGTGTGTGGGCCTGGGCGACTTGCCCTTCGGGTTCCCCCGGACCTTATTCGGGGGAGCCGGCCGAAGGGTGTGAGCGAAACCGCCCTTGATCTTTCCGCACGTGGATCGAAGGATATCAGGGAAATATTCGCCTGATCCAGGCTGCCAGCGCCAGAAATCAGACAAATAGGAGTCAACCCGTCACACCTCCGTCTTCAAGTCGTCACCGGATCGTCAAGCAACGACAACTTATCTGAAAAGCGCGAGGGCTATCGTGCAGTTCAAGCTTATGCTTGGAGCTCGACGTGAAACAGCAGCTTGCTTTCAAACGCCATGTTCGCTCGATCTGGATCTCGGATGTGCATCTGGGGTACTCCGGCTGCAGCGCGGAGCACCTGCTCGGCTTTCTTCGTCAGATGCGCTGCGAGAATCTCTATCTCGTCGGGGATATCGTCGACTTCTGGTCGCTGAAGAAGCGGCGCTACTGGCCACAGGCGCACAACGATGTCGTGCGTTCGATCCTCGGCAAGGCCAAGCATGACACGCGAGTCGTTTTCATCCCCGGCAACCACGACGAAGTCATGCGAGACTATGACGGCCTGGCGCTTGGCAACATCGAGATACGCGACGAGGTCATTCACGAAACCGTCGACGGCAGACGTTTCCTGGTCCTGCACGGCGATCAGTTCGACAGCGCGGTCATGCATTCGCCCCTGCTCGGCCTGGTCGGCTGCAAACTCTACGACGGTCTGATGGTGGTCAATCGCTGGGTCAACTCGGTGCGTCGGCTGATGGGGCGGGAATACTGGTCTCTGGCCGCCGCGATCAAGTACCGGGTCAAGAATGCGGTCAGCTACATCGAACGCTTCGAGCGAGCGGTCGCCAGGGAGGCCAAGGCGCGTGATGTCGATGGCCTGATCTGCGGCCACATCCACCGTCCCGAGATCAATACCCTGGAAGACAAGATCTACCTCAACTCCGGCGACTGGGTCGAAAGCTGCACCGCGCTGCTCGAACATCACGACGGGACCATCGAACTGGTCCACTACGCCGATCGTGCCGAAAGCCTGAAATCCCTGCCGGCTGTCATTCAAAGTCAGGCCGCCTGAGCCCGGACTGCCATTCACCGATCTTCGTCAGGACGCGCCCGAGCGAGACTCGAACCGATGAACCAGAGGATCTGCGTCATTCCGAAAGCCGCGCCCAGGATCGACTAGGCGGGGACGATCGTGGCCAAAGCGGTTACACCTACCAATCCAACCATCAGTAAGGCCTCATTCAGGGCTCCGGTCGAATCCGCCTGCAGCGCAGGCAGGAACCAGGGTGCGGTTTGCTAGCAAGAATGGCCGTGGTGGAGGCCTTAGCGCGTGTTGAAGCGGCTCGACGTAGCCCGCCATGCCTTCGCCGCCTTGCCTTGCCAGGCGAATCCGTCCGGAGCCCTGAATGAGGCCTTACTGATGGTCGGATTGGTACCTGCAGGTCGAATTCAACAGCCGTTGCTGGCCGGGCGCCCGCTCTTTTCGAAGCAGTGTGCGTGGCAGTATCCTGTTGTCTGGACAGTCATAAAGCACACTCGATCTCATGCCCTCCAGACCCCGCAAACATGGCCCCGACACCGACTGCGTCCACGCCGGGGCGGAGGCGCTGCCGGAAGCGTTCGGCCTGAACACACCCATCATCACGAGCTCGGCCTTCGACTACCGCGACGGCAAGGTCCGCTATCCGCGCTACCACAACAGCTTGAATCACGAGGTCGTCGCCCGCCGATTGGCGGCCCTGGAAGGTGGCGAAGAGGCGCTGATCACGGCCAGCGGAATGGGTGCGATCAGCGCGATTTTCCTGTCCCTGATGAAACCCGGCGACCACGCGATACTGCTGGATGGTATCTACGGCGGCACCACTGATCTAATCGAAGGGTTGCTGGAGCCGCTGGGTTTCGAGTTTTCCATCTGGAATGGCGATCCGGAGGCGCTGGCGTCGCATCGGTGCGCAGCCACGAAACTGGTCTACGTCGAATCCCCGACCAATCCGCTGCTGAACGTGATCGACCTGCGGGCAGTGGCCGGGTTCGCGAAGCAGAATGATCTGTTCAGCGTCATCGACTCGACCTTCGCCACCCCGATCCTCCAGCAGCCGCTGGCGCTGGGCTTCGACCTGGTGATGCACTCGGCCACCAAGTACTTCGGCGGGCATTCGGATCTGCTCGCCGGGGCCGTGATCGGATCAGGCGCCCTGATTGCCCGGCTGCGCCCCAATATCAGCCGGCTGGGCTCGAGCCTGAATGGCGAGGACCTGTATCTGCTCGAACGCTCGATCAAGACGCTGGCACTGCGGGTGCAGCGTCAATCCGACAGTGCGCTCGAACTGGCCAGGTGGCTGGAAACGCACCCCCGCATCGGCGGGGTGTTCTATCCCGGCCTGCCCAGCCACCCCGGACACCGGATCGCCCGTCAGCAGATGCTGGGTTTCAGTGGGATGATGAGTTTCAGGCTCGATCGAGCGCTCGATGCCGAGGCATTTCTGGACAGGCTTCGGATCATCCGCCCGGCGATCAGCCTGGCCGGCGTTGAATCGACGATCTGCCAGCCCCTGCATACTTCACACGCGAAATTGACCGCAGCCGAGCGTCAGCGGCTCGGGATCGATGCCCGCCTCATGCGGCTCTCGGTGGGCATCGAAGCGCTCGACGATCTCAAGGCCGACCTCGAGCACGCGCTGAGCTGATGCCAACGCGCTGGCGGTCTCGATCGGAGCCACCATCGGCACGGCCGTGACCACCATGGTCAGTTCGATCAGCAGCAGTATCGAAGGCCGCCGCCTGGCCGCGGCACACCTCGCCTTCAACGCGATGCCCGCAGGCGTCGCGCTTGCGGCGGCCCGTCAGGAGTTGCTGCGCCTGTTCGATACGGTTCTCGGTCTGGTCGCGCGCGTGATCGGCTTCGAGCCGACCGAACTAAGACGCCTGGCCGACAACCCCGAAGAAGAGGCGATCAGCGAGGCCAGCGGCTAAAGGGCAGGATCGACAAACGGGCGTTGGTGAAGCGCGGATCGTCAGTGACCTCCGCGCCGAGCCAGGGCGGCTTCGCGAAGGGCTGTTCGGCAGACTCGAGTTCGATTTCCGCGACCACCAGACCGGCATTTTCGCCGGCGAATTCGTCGATCTCCCACACATCTCCCGAGTGGTCGATTCGATAACGGGTCTTCTCTATCGCCGCATGCAGGGACAGGGTGGCGATCATCTCGACGGCCTCGTCGACCGGAATCTGAAATTCGAACTCCGCTCGGACCGGTCCGCTGGACCGGCCCTTGATCGTCAGCCAGCCCTGGTCGCCGACCACGCGGACCCGAACCGTTCGGTCCGGGTCGGTGGACAGGTAGGCCTGACGCATGGTCAAGCCCCGGGCACCGTGCTTCCAGCTCATGTCGGTGAGCAGGAATTTTCGCTCGATCTCGACGCCCACCAGGGTGGTTCAGCGAGATCCTGCTAGTGGTCCGGGCTCGGCGAAGCGCGCCATCCACTTGCGGACTTCGTGGTACCAGTAGATCGAGTTGTTCGGCTTGAGGATCCAGTGGTTTTCGTCCGGGTAGTAGATCAGACGCGATTCGACGCCTCTGGCTTGCAGAGTACGGAACAGTTCGAAAGCCTGGCCGACCGGCACGCGCAGGTCGTTCTGGCCGTGAATGATCAGGGCCGGGGTGTCGAACTCTCCGGCATAGTAGTGCGGCGAAATCTCGCGATAGATTTCCGGAACCTCCCAGAAATCGCCGAAGCGAGTCGCGTGCACGGCAAAGTCGGCGGCCATCTGGGAATACATGCTGTAGACCGGCGCGTGGATCAGCAGGGCGTTGAACGGGTGATCCTTGCCGAGCAGGATCGACGACAGGTAGCCGCCGTAGCTGCCGCCGCCGGCCACCATGCGCTCCTCGTCGATCCAGTCCTTTTCGGCGAACCATTCGGCCGCGGCGATCGTGTCGTTGTAGGGCGCGGTCAGCCAGTCCGGATTGATCGAGTCGGCGAAGTCCTGACCGAAGCTGTTCGAGCCGTGGAAATTGTGCCAGGCCGTGACGTAGCCCCAGGAGGCGAAGGTCTGGGCGTTCCAGCGGAAGTGGAAGCCGTCGGGGATCGCGTTGTGCGGGCCGCCGTGGATCAGCAGGAACAGCGGATATTCCTGGTCGGGGTCGAAGCCGGGCGGGTAGTGAACCCACATCTGGATGTCCTGGCCGTTGTGGCCGGTGTAGGTCACCGATTCGTAGGTGCCGAGATCAACGCTGGCCAGCACTTCGTCGTTGAACCTGTCCAGACGCGTCGTCTCACCCGAATCGGTGTCGATCTTCTGCACCCGCGGCGGGTAGAGGAAGCTGTGGTTCTGCGCGACCAGGGTGCCGTCGTTGGCGATACTCAAACCGCCGAAGCTGGTTTCGCCGGTTAGCGCGCGCGGCTCGCCACTTTCGGCATCAACGAAGTAGACCCTGTCCGTGCCGGCATCGGCGATCGAGGCATACAGCCCCGAGCCGTCCGGGGCCCAGATCATCCCGGACATCGAGCGGTCCCAGTTCGCGGTGACGTTGCGTTCTTCACCCGACGCGAGGTCGCGCAGAATCAAGCGGGCCGTATCGGCATAGAAGCCGTGGATCGACTGACGCGCATAGGCCAGAGCCGCGCCGTTCGGGCTGAACATCGGCGCTCCGTCGCTGGCCGGGTTGTCGGCCGAGAGATTGGTGATCGCTTCTTCGGCCAGATCGATCAGCAGCAATTCGTTCTTGGGATCGACCGCCGTCGGGTCGCTGTCGACCATGATGACCAGATGGGTTTCTTCCGGGTGGACGTCGAAGCTGCCCGAGCCGCTGCTGGAGCGGGTCAGCTGAGTGTCCCACCTGGTCGTGAGCGGCTCGACGTCGCCCCCGGCTGCAGGCACTCGGTACAAGTGGGACTGACGTTCCTCGTCCAGGTAGTGATCCCAGAACGAATAGGGCAGCGCGTTCCACTGCATCGCCGAAACATGGCTTTCTTCTTCGGCCTTGATGTGTTCGGCCATTTCTTCCCAGGTCTTGCCGGGCCAGATCGAGCTGATGAAATAGATGTGCTCGCCGGTCCATTTCAGGCTCGACACGCCCGTCGGGACTTCGGTCAGGCGGCTGGCTTCACCCGGTCCGTCCATCGACATCAGATAGATCTGACCGGCCTCGTCCTCACCGCGCTTGCTGACGAAAGCCAGGCGGGCGCCATCGGGAGAAAAGACCGGATCCGATGCGGAATGGCCGGCCGCCGTCAGCGGACGCTGGACGGTGCCGTCCGTCGACAGCAGCCAGAGCCGGGTTTCGGACTCGTCCTTCTCGACATCCCAGTGGGTGACCGGGACGACCACGTGACCACCCGCCGGAGAAATCACCGGCGAGCCGACGCGGTCCATTTCCCAGAGCTTCTCGACCGAAAGGCGACGGTCCTCCTCATGATTGTCCGCCCAGACCAGCATCGGCAGCAGGAACAGACCAAACAGCACTACCCACTTTTTCATGTTCATCCTCGTTTTGATTATTTCAGTCGTTTCGATCAGGTGATTCGGAAGTTCAGGTTTCCGGTTTCCGGTTTCCGGTTTCCGGAAAAGGCTGAATGCTGCCACTAGCCAAGGTTTTGCCTTGAGCCTTGAGCCTTGAGCCTTGAGCCTTGAGCCCTTCGCCTTGAGCCCTTCGCCTTGAACCTTGAACCTTGAACCTTGAGCCTTCCCCTAATACAGTTCGAGCGTTGTAACATCCATCGTGTAGGCCGACGCGGCGGTTTCGTTTTCGATGTCCTCGATATTGAGCTTGCCTTCCATCCAGAACGCATCCCAGATGTTGACCATCGGAATCGGATCTGCCAGTCGGCCATAGATGATCTGGTTGGCCGGCGGAGGCGGCACGTGGATACACGCGCCGAAGTAGGGCACCAGGAAGAACTCCTTGAGATTGCCCTCGCCGTCGGTCTCGATCGGGACGACGAAGCCGGGAATTCGAACATCGAGGCCATCCAGTTCACCGACCGTGCGGAAGGATTGAAACGGCTCGGGCGCGCCGAAGCCGCTGTGGTCGACCTCCGTACTGCCTTCGAGCCAGGCCTTGGCCTCGTCTTCGGGCATCAGCTCGAGCCATTCGAGCTGGCGGTAATCGGCGGCGGCGGCGAGCGAGACCAGAAGCGCGCTGGCCATCAGGAACATCTGTTTGAATCGGGACATGTAAGGAATCAGGAACTTGATCTGAGCGACAGTTTACAGACTGCGGTGAAGCGGCTGAAGTTTCAAGTCGTTCATTTTCGGAGGTGTGGACCACTCGGCAGCCCGCCGCAGCCGCTCGAAGCGCAGTCTCAGTGATGCACCTGCATGCCGTCGGCCAGGGTTCGGCGGTAGGCCATAACGGCCGGAATCAGGGCGACCAGCAAGCCGGCCAGCCAGATACCACCGAGCACCGTCCAGAGACCGACCTCTGGCAGATTGGCGCTGATGAAGATGCCGAAGTGAGTCAGAAGCCAGCCGGCGCTCGCCGCCTGCACCGCCAGGGCCGCGATGACGCCGAGTACGATACCGGCCGCGGCAATCAGTCCGGCCTCGAACACCAGCAGGGCCGCGATCTGCAGCGGACGGGCCCCCGTGGCGCGCAGAATGGCCATCTCGCGCCGGCGCTCGTTGAGGGTGGTCAGCAGTACGGTGAGCATGCCGAGCAGGCCGGCCAGCACGACCAGGCCGGCCACGACCCGGAGGACCTGTTCGGCAAGACCGGTGATGCGCCAGAGCTCCTGCAGGGTGATGCCCGGCATGATGCCGGTCAGCGCCTCGGGCCGGTATTCATTGACGCCGCGCTGGAGATTGAACACGGCGGAGCGGCTCTTGAGGCCGAGCAGGACGGCGGTAAGGCTGTCCGGCTGGAGGGCGTCGGCCTGCGCTTTGGCGTTTTCGGCGTCCAGCCCGGTGCCCGGCCGCAGCATCCCGGTCTCCCAGCCGATATGGATCGCATGATGGGCCACGAGACTGATGTAGAGCTGACGATCGACCGGCGTTCCGGTCGGGGCGAGAACGCCGGCGACTTCGAACGGATGATCGTCGTGGCGCTGCAGGCTGACGTTGCCGCCGCCGTGGGCCAGGGTGATCTGATCGCCGAGGCGGTAGTCAAGCTGGCGCGCGACCTGGTGGCCGAGCACCACCTCGAACAACTGGTCGAAGGTGCGACCACTGGCCAGCTCGAGCGCCTCCCGGTCGCCGTATCGGTAGCGTTCGAAGAAGTCCGCGCTGGTGCCGATCACCCGGTAACCCCGGTGGCTGTCGCCGAGCGACATCGGCACGGCCCAGTCCACCTCCGGCCGTTCGCGCAGACGGGCGAAGGTCTCGAACGAAATGTTGTTCGTGGCCGTGCCGATCCCGAAGACCGAATACAACAGAAGCTGAACCGGCGAGGTCCGCGCGCCAACGATGAGGTCCGTGCCCGAGACCGAGCGGTAGAAGCTTTGCCGCACGTCCTGGCGGAGCTGTTCGACCAGCACCAGCAGGCCGATCGACAGGGCGATGGTGCAGACCGTCAGAACCACCGCGAAGCGGCGGTTGGCGAGTGACTTCAGCGCCAGGGTGAGAAGGTTCATGCTCGTCCTCCGACCGAATTGATGTCGGGCAGGTTGAGCTGCCGATCGAAGCGGCCGGCCAGTTCCCGGTCGTGGCTGACGAACAACAGGCCGCTGCCGGCCTCCTCGACCTGGGAAAAGAGCAGATCGAGAAAGGTCTGGCGACGGTCTGCGTCGAGCGCCGAGGTCGGCTCATCGGCCAGGATCAAGGCAGGCTGGCCGATCAGCGCGCGGGCGGAAGCCACGCGCTGCTGCTGACCCACACTGAGCTGATCGGCCCGCACACGCCAGAGAGATTCGTCCAGATCGACCGCCCGAAGGAGCTGAGCCACCGCGCCTTCGAGCGGCCCGGCCCGACGCGCCCGCTCGCGCGAGAACCGACACGGCAAAGCTACGTTGGCGTGGACATCGAGCCAGGGCAACAGATTGAACTGCTGAAAAATCACCCCGAAGTGCTCGGCCCGGAATCGGTCGCGTCGCGCCCCCGACCATCGGGAAAAATCCTGGCCGAGCAGGCTGACCTGCCCGGCCTGCGGGCAGATCAGGCCGCCGATCAGGCCGAGCAGGGTCGACTTGCCGCTGCCGCTGGGCCCGAACAGAAAGAGCTTTTCGCCGCGGACCATCGTCAACTCGTCGATGACGATCGTCGGCGACGCGTGCCCGGGCCAGGCAAAGCGAACGGCTTCGAGCGCGAGCAGATTTGCCGCCACGCGTTCCGACCCGTTCCGCCTCAAGGATCCGCGCGCAGTTCGACGCGATTGTCGCCCTCGCGCAGCCGCACCCTGGTAGCGACCTGGTCGGTCAGGACGTCGAGGAGCAGCACTTCATTGCCCGGGAAGCGCTCGAAAAGATCCAGATCGATCCACTCGAGGCGCTGCGGGAAGGCGCAGTCGAGGTGGGCCAGTACATGGAACTCCGCGTGGCCATCCTGCGGACCGTGATCGTGCACGTGTTCGGAATCGAAACCGGACTCCGGTCCGGCGTGCTCGTGGTCATCGTCATGGTCATGGTCATGGTCATGATGAGGATCCGCCTCTTCGACGCCCCTCTGTGCCCTTTCATCATGATGCTCATTATCGATAAAGCCTCGCGTTCCGGCGAACAGTTCCATGACCCGGCAGTCGCTGCCGGATCGAGGTCTCAACCAGGCTCGATCGGAGAGAAACGCAACGGCGGCGTCCAGCGCTGCCTGCTGCTCGGGCGTTCGCGGTGCGTGTTCGAAACCGACCAGGTTGAAGCCCGGCAGGGTCAGTTCGAGCTCGACAAGCCCCTCTTCCACGGCCAGGGTGCCCGTGGCCTCGCCATGTACGTGGGCCGCATGCTGCCGCTCGACCTGCGATTGTCCGTTCACCGGGATCCCGGCCATGGCTGTCGCAACGAACGCAAGCCCCACACCAAAAGACTTCTTCATGTTTTCCGCTCCGTCTGATCGAGGACGTTATAAAATAACATTTTGGCCGCCGAGTCTTCCATGATTCAAGGCATCTGGGCCGACCGCTTCGGCATGATCGCCGCCGCGCTGTGCGCCGTGCATTGTGCCACGTTGACCGCGCTGTTCCTTGTATATCCGGCGCTGTGGCTTAATCGTCGCTACTGGGAAATCGGGCTGTGGCAGAAGCTGCTCTGGCTGGAGTGGTCGCTGCTGGCACTGGCCTGGGTGCTGGTCGCCGTCGCGATGGTCTCGGGCTGGCGGCGGCACGGCCGGCGCGGGCCCGGGCTGCTCGCCTTGACGGCTGTATCGACCATGAGTCTCCTCATTCTGACGCCGCTGCACTTTTCCGGCTACTGGACCGGCCTGGCCGCGCTCATCGCCGGCACCGGTCTGGTCCTCGCGCATGCCTGGAATGCCCGGCTGGTCCGCAAAGCCGGTCCCACCGTTTGAACCGTCTGCCGACTTCGCGCACAATAGCCGGCTTGTCGCAAGCTCAAGTCTCGAGGGACGGAAAATCGCCATGCAAACGACTTCAATCCACGGCATGTGGTCATCCCGGCTGGCCTTCATCATGGCCGCCACCGGTTCGGCCGTCGGTCTGGGCAATATCTGGCGCTTTCCCTACATCACCTCCGAAAACGGCGGCGGGGCCTTCGTCCTGATCTATCTCCTCTGCATCCTCGCCGTCGGCCTGCCGATCATGTTCTCCGAAATCGTGATCGGTCGGCGCGGACGCATGAGCCCGATCAACTCGCTTCGCGAACTGTCCGACGATGCCGGCGCGAGCCGGGCCTGGATTGGCATGGGCGTTCTGGGCGTCGTCGCGGGCTTTCTCGTATTGTCCTTCTACTCGGTGGTCGCCGGCTGGACCCTGCACTACGGTTTCCTGTACTTCAAGGAACTGTTCGGCGGCACCGGCATCAGCGACCCCGATGCCACGTTTTCCGACCTGCTCGCCAGCGCCGGCGAGCTGACCTTCTGGCATGGGCTGTTCATGATCATGACCGTCTCGGTGGTCGCGTTCGGCGTCGAGAAGGGCCTCGAGCGAGCCGTCGGCCTCCTCATGCCGCTGCTGTTCATTCTCCTGCTGGTCCTGCTCGGCTACGGCATGAACACCGGCAGCTTCCAGGAGGCGGTCGGCTTCATGTTCCGGCCCGATTGGTCGATGGTCTCGGGCCCGATGATCGTCACCGCGATGGGGCAGGCGTTCTTCACCCTGTCGCTGGGCATGTGCGCGATCATGACCTATGGGGCCTATCTGCCCTCCGACGTGAATATCCCGAAGGTCGGCATGGCCGTGGCGGGCTGCGATACGGCGGTGGCTCTGATCGCCGGCCTGGCCATCTTCCCGATCGTCATCTCGTTCGGCATCGACCCGGGATCGGGCGGTGCCGGGCTGATCTTCACCTCCCTGCCGCTGGCCTTCGCCGAAATGCCGTTCGGCATCATCTACGGCATGGCGTTCTTCCTGCTGCTCTCGGTAGCGGCCTGGACCAGCTCGATCTCCCTGATGGAGCCGGCCACGGCCTACCTTGTGGAATCGACCAACCTGTCGCGCCGCAGTGCCGCCCTGTTGGTCGCCGCGCTGGCCTGGGTGATGGGTTTGGCCACCGTCTTCTCCTTCAACCTCTGGTCGGAAGTCACGATCGGCGGTCGTACGATCATGGGTGCGATCGAGTACGTCGCTGCTGATGTGATGCTGCCGATCGGCGGCCTGCTCACAGCGCTGTTCGCCGGATGGATCCTGTCGACAAAGATCACCCGCGAAGAGCTCGATGAAAAGATGCCCGACTGGGCCTTCAGCGCCTGGCTGTGGCTGACCCGGGTGATCACACCGGCGCTGATCCTGATCGTGCTGGCGAGCATACTCGGCCTGATCTGAGGAAGCGCCTGACTGCGCGCGGGCGTGCGGCCGGCCGCGCTGCAACGTCTTCGTTATCTCCGATACATCCGGACGTCATCGGCATTGCCGAAGCTTGCCGCTTTCAAAGGCGAAGACGTTCCATGCAGCAAACCATGCACAAAATCGCAGCCGCAGGGCTGGCCCTGGTGCTGGCCGGCTTGTCCTCCGGTGTCCGGGCGCAGGAATTCACCCAGATCGCCGGCTTCGGCTCGGGTGTCGAGGCCGGTGCCGAGATTTCGGCCTTCGATCCCATTACCGATACCGTGTTCGCGACCAACGCGGACGCCAACACCGTGGATCGGTTCGACCTGAGCAATCCGGCCTCGCCGGTCGACCTCACGCCGATCGATCTCGGCCCCTACGGTGCCGAGCCCAATAGCGTGGCAGTGGCCAACGGCATCGTCGCGGTCGCCGTCCAGGCCGATACCAAGACCGACCCGGGCGTGGTCGTCCTTTTCGACGTCAATGGCGCGTTTCTGGGCCAGGTTACCGTCGGCGCCCTGCCGGACATGGTGACCTTCACGCCGGACGGTCAGACCCTGCTGGTCGCCAACGAGGGCGAGCCCAATGACGAGTACACGATCGACCCCGAGGGCTCGATTTCGATCATCGACTTGAGCGGCGGCGTCGGCTCGGCGACCGTACAGACCGCCGACTTCACGGCATTCAACGGCAACGCGCCGGCCGGCGTGCGCATTTTCGGACCCGGGGCCACGGTCGCCCAGGATCTGGAACCCGAGTTCATCGTGACCAACGGCACCACCGCCTGGGTCGCGCTGCAGGAAAACAACGCGCTGGCGGTTGTCGACATCGCGAGCGCAACGGTCACGGATCTGTTCGCGCTCGGCTTCAAGGACCATTCGGTCCAGGGCTTCGGCCTCGACGCGAGCGATCGCGACGACGGCATCAACATCGCCACCTGGCCGGTGCTCGGGATGTATCAGCCCGATTCGATCGCCCTGTTTTCCTCCGGCGGCATTCCCTACATCCTGACCGCCAACGAAGGCGATGCACGCGACTACGACGGCTTCAGCGAGGAAGACCGGGCCGACGACCTGGATCTCGATCCGGCCGTCTTTCCGGACGCGGCGACCCTCCAGCAGGATGAAAACCTCGGACGGATCAACGTCACCACAGCCACCGGCAACACCGACGCCGACTCGGAGTTCGAGCAGATCGTCGTCTACGGCGGCCGCTCGTTCTCGGTCTGGAACGGCCTGTCCGGATCGCAGGTGTACGACAGCGGTGACGACTTCGAGCAGATTACCGCGCTCGAGGGCCTGCCGTTCTTCAATAATGACGACGGACGCAGCGACAACAAGGGACCGGAGCCCGAGGGCATCGACATCGGCACGATCAACGGCCGCACCTTCGCGTTCATCGGGCTCGAGCGGGTCGGCGGCATCTTCGTCTACGAAATCACCGATCCGACCGAGCCGGTGTTCGTCGACCTGATTCTGGTCGACCCGACGGATGAAAGGCCGGAAGGCATCGAGTTCATCCCGGCCGAACTCACGCCGACCGGGACGCCGTGGCTGACCGCGACCTTCGAGGACAGTGGAACGATCGGGGTCTGGGAGATCACCGGTGTCGAACCGCCGTTCACGCCGGTGGTTCCGGTTCCGCTCGACAACCCCCTGGCCCTGATCCTGCTGGCGCTGGTACTGCTCATCGCGGGCTTCAGAGCGACCAGCCTTCGCCGGATCGCCTGATCCGCATCGCGGATCGACCCCGCCGGCCCGACCACCGGGCCGGCGGGGCACCCCGACATCAGCTCGATCCGGACCACGCGACAACCGTCGCCCGCAGCGGCGGCGGATGCCCTTCCACGGTTCGTTGCCCATTCGGCGTCAGGGCCTCGGCGAGTGAGTGGAACGGCATCCAGCTCGTGGTCCGCTGCTCCTCGGTGCTCGTCGCGGTCACGTCGACCACCCGGACATCGACCAGACCCGCCGCGTCGAGCCAGCGCAGCAGGCGTGCGGCCGTTGGCAGGGAATGAACGTTGCGCATGTTCGCGTAGCGTCCGGGCAGGATCAGTTCATCGTCATCCGGTCCGGGCAGGATCAGCGTTTCGATCACGATCTGCCCGCGGCCAACAACCTGGGCCTTCAGACGACGAAGATGATCATCGGGATCGCGCCGGTGATAGAGCACGCCGAGCGAAAACACGGTATCGAACCCCTGTCCCGGCATCGGCAGATCTTCGAGCCGGAGCGCGAGCACCTCATTGTCGGCCTCACCGGCGAAATGGCGGATCAGCTCGTGCTGGGCGACGAACAGCTGGGTCGGATCACAGCCGAGTACGCTGGCGGCCCCGGCCTCGAGCATGCGCCAGCCGAAATAGCCGTTGCCACAGCCAACGTCCAGGACCCGATGCCCGCGCAGGTCCAGATGCGGCGCGACCCGATTCCATTTCCAGTCCGAGCGCCATTCGGTGTCGATCGCGATACCGCCCAACCGGAGCGGGCCCTTGCGCCAGGGGATCAAGGCCGAGAGGCAATCTGTCAGGGTCGAGGCGTCGTCCACGGCCGAACCGGCCTCGAGCCGACCGTCGATGATCCGCCAGCCGCGTTCAACGCGGGGGAGCGAATCGATGGCCGCCCGCCAGCGGGCTGAATCGCCGTGTCGCTTTCGATGCTGACGGTGCCGGTCCAGCAATTCGGTGCCCTGCCCGGGGCCGAACAAGGAGGCCAGTCGCGAGTCGATGTCCATTCCGCGATGGTAGCCGAGCGGACAGTGCACCGATTTACTCGATGCGCACGACGGCTGATCCGAATTCATCGTCTTTCGCGCGTAACGTTTTGAACTCCACCCCATTCGTCAGAACAGAGCGATGCGCAAACTGATTGTTCTAGCGGCAACCCTGCTGGCGACCGCCAATGCCAGCGACCAGGTCATCTTCGGTGCCGACGCAGGGAGCCCCGGCAACCCTCAAGGGGCGCTTTTTCGCGCCGAAAACGGCGCGGTCACCGCGATCAATACCGGTCTGCCGAACCCGATCTTTCCGAGCCTGTCGCCGGACGGTACGCTGCTGGTCATCAGCAGCCCGGATCCGGCGCAGCCGTCCGAGGCCAGCACCGACCTGTTCGCCCACGAGCTGGCCACCGGGCAGACCCGGAAGCTGGTCAACAACGTGACCCAGCCGCAGGACGACGGAAGCTTCATCTTCTCCTCACCGCTGTTCAGCGGCACCGAGGTCGACCGGCAACGGGTGGCCTACGTCAACCAGGTTTCGACTTCCAACCCGCAGGGCGGCGGGTCGACCCGGATCCTGAACGTCATTCGGGCCAGCGACGGCTTCGATCTGGCCCTCGCCGAGATCGGCAACGGCAACACGACGGATTTCTACCAGTCGGAATTCAACGGTATTTCGTGGTCACCCGACGCGCCGGTCTTCGCGACTTCCGCCTATGTGCCCGTCGTCACCAATCTGGGGCGCGAGACCATCGCCGCCGGCATCGTGCTGTTCGGCCAGGGTGGTCCCGGGAGCTTCGTTCGCGTGGGACAGCTGACCCAGCCGGTCGTGGTCGATCAGCAGTTTCCGCCCAATATCGTGGTCGAGACGCACGCGTTCCCGGCTTTTTCGCGCAACGGATCCCGACTGGCCTTCTTCCGCATCGTTTTCCCCGACCCGCTGCTGACCCAGCCGGTCAGCGCCGACCTCGTCGTCATCGAGGTCACCTCTGGCAACGGCCAGGTCGTGGCCACGTTCAACCCGGGCGAATACCCGCTCGGGGTGAGCTGGTCAGGCAACGATCAGACCCTGATCTACTCGCTCGGCCTGCAGGTCAACCAGGGCGGCATGTTCCCCCCGGGCGCCGACCCGTCGACGGCCACCCTGTTCACGGTCAGCCCTGAAGGGGGACCGGTGGGCAGCGTGCCGGGCGCATCGGTCGGCTACTTTCCCAATGCCATTCCCTTGCCGCGTACGGTCTTCCGGAGCAATTTCGAGGGCTGAGCGCGCGGCGCCGATCAGCGCAGAGCGGCGAAGGCGGCGAAGTTCAGGCACTGGAACCAGTCGACCACCCGGGTGAAGCCGGCCGCCCGAAGTCGCTCGTGGTGGACCTGCCGGGTTTCGGCGATCAGCACGTTTTCCAGCGCCTGGCGCTTGCGGGCGATTTCAAGATCGCTGTAGCCCTGAGCGCGCTTGAAGTCATGGTGGTGGGCATCGAGCCAGTCCTCGACATCATGCGGCCCGAAAGCCAGTTTCTCGGCCAGCAGCAGCACGCCGCCGGGGCGCAGGCCCGCATGGATTCGGGTCAGGAGCTCGCTGCGCTGATCGCGCGGGATGAACTGCAGAGTGAAATACATGAGCACCACCGACGCGTTGGCGATCGGCAAGTGGCAGGCATCGGCCTCGACCACCTCGACCGGGACGCGCGAATTGTCGGCGGCGATCAGGGTGCGGCAGCGCGCCACCATCTCCGGCGCATTGTCGACCGCGACGATGTCGACGCCACCGACCTGCACCGCCCGACGCGCGGCGAGGGTCGCGGCACCCAGCGAGCAGCCGAGGTCATAGATTCGGCTGTCGGCCTGGACCGCCCGAGCGACCATCAGCGGCGTGAGTTCGAGCAGCAGGCGGTAACCGGGTACAGACCGCTCGATCATGTCGGGAAAGACCCTGACCACGGCTTCGGAAAACTCGAACGGTGCGGCGGCCGCGTGGTGGGTGGCGTAAAGATCGTCGCGTTCGCTCATGAGCCCGGGCCGAGGGAAGTCATCACGCCAGTCGATCGATCGCCGGAGCGAGCAGGCCGCTCAAGCCGATGTCCGACTCCGGCGCGCTGACCGAGTTGGTGCAAACGACCCGCGCGACTCCGGCATGCCGCAGCAGTTCGCGCGAGCGATCGCCGAACAGGCCGTGAACGGCCACGACCACCGCGCCCTTCAAGCCGTTCTTGCTCAACTGACGGGTCGTTTCGGCCACGGTCGCGCCGGATGAGATGATGTCATCGACCAGAACCGGTGTGCGATCGCTCAAGTCGCCGAGATCAGGAAGATCGATGCTGACTTCGCGGTCGCCGTGACGCGTCTTGGTCAATACGCGCCAGGGTAGATCGCGATGTCTGGCGACTTCGCGAACCCATTGCTCGCTCTCGGCGTCCGGGCCGATCAGTACCGGCCGTTCGACATTGACCGCGATCCATTCCGCCATCGCTGGCGCCGCACTCACGACTTCCGATTGCAGACTATAGATCTCGTCGAGACTGTCGTAGCGGTGCAGATGCGGATCGACGGTGACCAGCCAGTCGAAATACGCCGACAGGCAGCTCGCGAAGGTGCGCGAAGTGATGGCTTCACCGGGCTTGAAGCGCCGGTCCTGACGCATGTAGGCCAGATACGGCGCGACCAGGCCGACCCGCCGGGCACCGAGATCGCGCGCGGCGTCGGCCGCGAACAGCAGCGCCGGCAGCTTGGCGTCGGGACGGTCCAGCGTGGCCACCAGGATCACGCTGGCCGATTCGGGCTCGACCGCCAGGCGCAGGTAGCTTTCGCCGTCGGGGAAGCGCCGGTGCTCGAGGTCGAAGGTCCCGATGCCCAGGGCTTGCGCCAGGGCCCGCGTCAGCGGCTCGTTGCCGGGCAGGGCGGCGATCAGTCGGGTCGCGCTGGTGTCGGTCATCGGGCCATCTTCCCACGGTTCAGGCTTCAGCTTCGGCGGCCACGGCAACGATGTCGCCGTTGGATCGGACGAAGTCACGGGCGTAATCGAGTTCACCGGTGGTTTCGGCGTGCAGCGTGAACAGGGCCTGGTCGGCTTCCACCCGATCGCCGAGACGCACGTGCAGCTCGAGGCCGGCTGCCGGTGCACCCGGCGCGCCGGCCAGTTTGGCGACCTGGCTCAGCCGGCGGTTGTCGAAGCGGATCACCCGACCCGATTTCGAGGAACGAACGACGAAGCCGCGCGGTGCGATCGGCGGCTCACGGCGACCGCCCTGGGCCTCGCGGATGGCGTTGAACTTGGCCTCGGCCGCGCCCGATTCCAGCATTCGGGTGGCGAGTTCGAGACCGGCACCCCCCGGCTCGGCCGCATCGGCCAGCTCGAGCAGGTCAGCGGCGAGCGCGAGGGCGCGCTCGCGCAGATCGACGGGTGCGTCGGGCCGATTGGCCAGCACCGCCAGGACATCGCGCGCCTCGAGCGCCGGTCCGATGCCGCGCCCGACCGGCTGATCACCGCGGCTGAAGTGGATGCGGCTGGTAATGCCGAACGCACCGGCCACCCGCGCGAGTGCATCGCCGAGCGCCCGACCGGCCTGGGCCGAGCGGATCTTGGCGGTGACGCCGATCGGCAGGTCGAGCACCAGGTGGGTCGAACCGGCTGCGATCTTCTTCGACAGGACCGAGGCAATGAGCTGGGCCTTCCCGTCCAGATCCATGACCCGCGCCACCCGGATCAACAGATCATCGACCGGACTCAAGCCCACCGCGCCACCCCAGACCACGCAGCCGCCTTCCTTTTCGACGACCCGGCGCATCGCTCTCAGATCCAGGTTGACCGGGGCCAGGGTCTCCATCGTGTCGGCCGTGCCGGCCGGTGAGGTGATCGCCCGCGACGAGGTCTTCGGCATCCACAGACCGCAGGCGGCGACGATGGCGACCACCAGCGGCGTGGTTCGGTTGCCGGGCAGGCCGCCGACGCAGTGCTTGTCCGCAATGATCTCTCGCGGCCACCGCAGGCGCTGCCCGGCTTCGACCATCGCAGCGGTCAGATCGATCAATTCATCGTCGGCGATCCGGCCCATGGCCATGGCGGTCAGGAACATCGCGACGTGGATGTCACTGTAGCGTCCGGCGGCGATGTCGGCGAGGATGTCGCCGAAATCCTCGCGCGACAGGGTTCGGCCGTGGAGCCGACCGCGCAGTCGACTCAGGGACCCGAGCGGCTGCGGATGAGCGAGCTGGACCGTATCGCCCTCATCGAGATCGAGCAGGCGCCAGGCCGATTCCGACAGAGCCGCTTCTCCGGTGCCGAGCCAGTCCGAATCGACCTGGTAGAGGGTCGCGATGATGCGCTTGGATCCCGACTGGATGCGCACCCTTGCATGCCCGCTGAAGCCTTCCGATCGACAGACCGGACTGTTTCGGTGGGTAATGATGATCGGCGGATCGCCGGTGTCGAGCCCGATTCGACGCGCCCTGAGCGGAAGGCCCGACGCGGATGAACTGGCAGCCGGCCAGGGTACCTTCATGTCAGATCGTAGCGCTGGCGGTATTCGGGAACCGTGCAGTTCCAGGCCAGCCGCCGTTCGATGGCAAGTCGCAGCGAGTCGGAGGCTTCCGGCTCACCGTGAACGATGAAGGTCTGGCCGGGCGGGCGCTCGAAGTGACCGAGCCAGGCGAGCAGCTCCTCGCGGTCGGCATGGGCCGAGAGCATGTCGAGATTGACGACCTCGGCATTGACCGGCCAGTCGCGCCCGTGAATGCGGACCGTCTCCGCGCCGGCGACCAGACGCGCGCCGCGCGTCCCGGCTGCCTGAAAGCCGGCAAACAGGATCGTGTTGCGCGAGTCCGGAAGATAGACCTTCAGATGGTGCAGCACCCGGCCGCCGGTCGCCATGCCGCTGCCGGCGATGATGATCTTCGGCACGAAGTCACGATCGAGCTGCTTCGATTCCTCCGGATCCTGAACATAGCGCGGCAGGGAACAAGCGGCTTCGGCTTCGGTGCGAGACAGGCGATGGTCGTCCGGATGATTGGCGAACACCTCCGTGGCGTTGATCGCCAGCGGTGAATCGAGGAAGACCGGAACCCGCGGGATGCGTTGCTGTTCGATCAGACGCTGAAGGTGGTGCAGCAGCAGCTGCGTGCGGCCGACCGCGAAAGCCGGCACGATGACGCTGCCCGAGCGCGCCAGCGTACGCGAGATCACCTCGGCCAGCATGTCCTCGGGATCTTCGGTCGACCGCTCACGGTCACCATAGGTCGATTCGACCACGACCACGTCGGCCCGGGGGATCGACGCCGGCGGCGGCATGGTCGCGCTCTGATAGGGCCCCAGATCGCCGGAAAACACGATTCGCTTCGCCCCGATATTCAGCTCGACGATCGCCGCGCCGGGGATGTGGCCGGCGTGGTGGAAACGCAGGCTGCTGTGTTCGTTGAGCCGGACCGTTTCGTGGAACGGAATCGCCTGGAACTGCGGCTGGCAGGCCAGCGCGTCGTCGCGGGTATACAGCGGTCGGGCGGGCTTGTGCCGGGTGTAGCCGGCCCGGTTGGCCTGGGCCGCGTCCTTCTCCTGGATGAAGCCGCTGTCGGGCAGCAGGTAGCGACACAGGTCACAGGTCGCCGACGTCGCCAGGATCGGACCGCTGAAGCCGTCCCGACACAGCACCGGCAGGTAGCCGGAGTGATCGAGATGCGCGTGGGTCAGGATGACCCGGTCGATGGTGTCGAGCGGGACCGGCAGCGGCGACCAGTTGCGCAGTCGAAGCTGCTTGTAGCCCTGAAACAGGCCACAATCGACCAGCGTCCGCTCACCGTCGTGTTCGAGCAGGAAGCGTGACCCCGTGACGGTGCCGACGGCCCCGAGGAATTGAATCGACAGCGCTGCTTCAGGCTTATTCATAGCGATCCCTGAAAATGGACTTCAGCGCTTCCAGAAGGTCAGGGTCGGTCACCCGCAGGACGAACAGGCCGCGATTGAAGTCAGACACCAGCAGCAGGCCATTGCCGAAGAAGGGAAAGACATTCCAGGCGCCCCGGAAGCGCAGGCCGTCGGCCTCCGGATGAGTATCGAAGTACGCGACTTCGGTCAGATCGGCGCTTTTCGGATCATCGATGCGCAGGATCCGCAGACCGCGTTCGTAGTTGGCCTGGAAAGTGAAGCCGTCGAAGACGTACTGGTTGTGGTCGATGGCGAGCCCGTCGGCGACATACTCCGCTGGTGCCGGCGCGACGTCGAGGCGCTCGAAATCGAAGATCAGGGTCCGCGTGCCGGTCAGATCGAACTCGACCTCGTCGAGCTCGTCGTCGAGCACGAAGAAACGCTGATCGGCCGTCAGCCAGCCCTGGTGAGTGTAGGCACTGCGCGGGTAGGCGTGGCGCTCGATCAGGCGCGGATTCGCCTTGTCGGTCACATCGACGATGGTCAGGGTATCTTCGTTGCTGGCAAAGCAGATCTCCTGTCCCCGGTAGCGCTCATCGGGACCTTGATAGAGCACGCACTGAACGTCGTGGGTATAGCCGTCTTCGTCGAAACAACCGGCGAAGGCCGGCTCGAGCGGGTCGCGGATATCGATCATGTTCAGCCCGCCGCTGCAGGCATCTCCGCCGACCGCATAGGCAAAACCGGTCTGTTCGTTGATCGCGAGATTATGGGCGGCGTTGAAACCCGTGTAGTGCGCGTCGGCGTCGAACCTCAGCGGCAGCGGCTCGGCCGGATTCAGGAGGCGCCGAAGATCGAAGACCTGAAGGCCTTGCCCGGTCACCGTGTCGGCGACGACGAACAGATGGTCGCGATAGGTTTTCAGGTCGGTCCAGACCGAGCTGGCGACACCGTCTGGACGCGGCAGATGACCGATCAGAACCGGGTCGGCAGGATCGGTCATTTCAACGAAGGACACGCCGTCGGATCGACCCATCAGCGCAAACAGGCGACCGCTTTCAGAATCGCGCCAGCCCCAGTTGTCCGATCCGGTAGTGGCGAGATCGGCGCCGAGCTCGGTCAGATTCAGCCAGCCGGCCAGCTCGATGCCCCGACACGGAAACTCGGCGGCCTGGCCGTCGACGCAGGGCGCCGGTCCGAGGAACTCGTAATCGATCGGTTGCTGGTGGTGCATGTGGTGCGACAGGGTGACGAAATCCCGGTCCGGGTGGGTCTTCTGAAGGACTTCGGCGCGTTGCGGGGTGAAACAGGCCTCGGCCGGCGCGACCAGCACCATCATCGCGACCAGGGGTCTCGAGAAAGCAGGCAATGGGATCAAGACGGCGATTCTCTGACGAAAGGATAGCGAGAATGATAGTCCATCGAACTGCCCGACCATCAGCCTTGCCGCATCGGGGCATCGGCCCGCACACCGGAGCAGACCGTTATACTGCGCGCTCAAGCCCCCAGAACCCCACGATCAACCGTGAATTTTCAGGATTTCGTCCGAGCGCTGGACCGGTACTGGGCCGACCAGGGCTGCGTCTTGACCGCACCGCTGGACCTGGAAGTCGGCGCCGGCACCTTCCACCCCGCCACGTTTCTGCGCTCGATCGGCCCCGAGCCCTGGAACGCGGCTTATCTGCAGCCGTGTCGACGTCCGACCGACGGGCGCTACGGGGAAAACCCGAATCGTCTGCAGCACTACTACCAGTACCAGGTGGTCATGAAACCCTCGCCGCTGGATTTCCAGGAGCGCTATCTCGGTTCGCTGGAAGCGGTCGGCATCGATCCGTCGATCCACGACCTGCGCTTCGTCGAAGACAACTGGGAGTCGCCGACGCTCGGCGCCTGGGGCCTGGGCTGGGAGGTGTGGCTGAACGGCATGGAGGTGACCCAGTTCACCTACTTCCAGCAGGCCGGGGGGCTCGAATGCCGGCCGGTCATGGGTGAGATCACCTACGGGCTGGAGCGCCTGGCGATGTATCTGCAGGGCGTGGAATCCGTTTTCGATCTGATCTGGACCGAGGGACCACACGGTAGCGTGACCTACGGCGAGGTCTTTCACCAGAACGAAGTCGAGCAGTCGACCTACAATTTCGAACGGGCCGAGACCCGCGGTTTGTTCGCTGCCTTCGATGCGCACGAGGAACAGGCCAGGGATCTGGTGGCTGCGAATCTGCCGCTGCCGGCTTATGACCAGGTGCTCAAGGCCTCGCACACCTTCAACCTGCTCGATGCTCGTCAGGCGATTTCGGTGACCGAGCGACAACGCTATATCCTGCGCATCCGCGACCTGTCGCGACAGGTTGCCGAGGCCTATTACGCCCGACGCGAAGCACTCGGTTTTCCGGGTCTCAAGACGACCGGGGGTGCGGCATGAGCGAACGGCAGCCGCTGCTGGTCGAGCTCGGGTGCGAGGAGCTGCCCGCGCGCCAGCTCGACGAGCAAGTCAGAGCCTTGGCCAACGGGCTCGAGCAGCGTCTGACCGATGCCGGCATGATCGAGAGCGATACGAGCGTCGAACGCTTCGCCACGCCGCGCCGCCTGGCCGTGCGCATCGACCGGGTGCTCGCGCGCCAGCCGGATCGCCGGATCGAGCGCAAGGGACCGGCCGAGGCGGTCGCGTTCGATGCCGACGGCCAGCCGACCCGCGCGGCGGAAGGTTTCGCGCGCAGTGTCGGCCGGCGCGTCGAGGAGCTCGAGCGTCTGGAAACCGATCAGGGTCGCTGGCTGCTGGCAACGATCAACGAGACCGGGGGCAGCCTGAGCGAACTGCTGCCCGACATGCTGGCCCGAACGGCCGCCGAAATGGCCGGAGCGCGCTCGATGCGCTGGTCGGACCGCTCCGACCGGTTTCTGCGTCCGGTGCGCTGGGTGGTCTGCCTGCACGGAAGCGAGGTGGTGCCGGTCAGTCTGTTCGGACTGACCGCCGGCCGCGTCACTCAGGGTCATCGCCAGCACGCGCCCGGAGATCGATCGATCCCGAGCGCGACGGCTTACGAAAGCGTGCTTGAAAAGGCCTACGTCCTGGCCAGTCCGAAGGCCCGGGTCGAACGCATCCGCCGGCAGATCGATGCGATCGCGAGCCAGGCCGACCTCGAGCCGGTCCTGCCGCCGGCCCTGCTCGAGGAAAACGCGGGATTGACCGAATGGCCGGTCGCGATCATCGGTTCCTTCGACGAGGCTTTTCTGTCGGTTCCGGAAGAGGCGCTGATCTGTTCGATGCAGCAGCACCAGAAATGTTTCGCCCTGCGCCGGGAGAACGCGGCCCTGGCCAACCGCTTCATCGCGATCGCCAATATCGAAAGTCGCGATCCTGCCGCGATGACGGCCGGTTTCGAGCGGGTCATTCGACCGCGCCTGGCCGATGCCCGTTTCTTCTTCGAACAGGACAGCCGGCTCGATCTCGAGCGAGCGCGAGAACGCCTCGACGGCATCCTGTTCCAGGAAAAGCTCGGTTCACTGGGGGATAAGGTCCATCGCCTCGAAGCGCTGGTGGAGCGACTCGCGCCGGCGCTGGGAGCTGACATCTCAGTGTGCCGCAGGGCCGCTTCGCTGTGCAAGACCGACCTGGTCAGCGACATGGTGGGTGAATTTCCGGAGCTGCAGGGGACGATGGGTCGGCACTACGCCCTCATCCATGGCGAAAGCAAGGCCGTGGCGGTCGCGGTCGAAAGCCATTACCAACCGCGCCACGCTGCCGATGCCCTGCCGGCCGACGCGGCCGGGCAGGTTCTCGCCCTGGCCGATCGACTCGATACGGTCGTCGGTATTTTTGCCGCCGGCAAGGCGCCGAAGAGCGGCAAGGACCCGTTCGCGCTGCGCCGGGCCGCGCTCGGGATCGTCCGTCTGATGGAACACAACGGCACCGCGCTGACGCTCAGCGAAGCGATCGAAGCGGCCGCCGAAGTGTTCAGGGACCGACTCGAAGTCTCGGGCGACGATCTCGAATCGATCGAGGCGTTCATCCTGGAGCGGCTCCGCTCGCATGCCGCCGATGCCGGCCTCGCGACGAATACCGTGCACGCCGTCAGCGCCGGTAAAACCGGTTCGGTAGCCGATTTCATGGCTCGGGCGCGCGCCATCGACGCGTTCGCCAACACGAGCGCCGGCGCCAGCCTGATCGCCGCGAACAAGCGCACCAGCAACCTGCTGCGCCAAAGCGAGGAAGAGAAGATTACCGACGTTGACGTCAATTTATTGCATGAAGGTGCAGAAAAAGCGCTTTTCGACGCCATGATGTCCATCCAGGATCGCCTGCGCGAAGCCCTGGATGCAGCCGATTACACCAATGCGCTGACGGCTTTGGCGGAACTGCACGAGCCCGTCGATCGCTTCTTCGATCAGGTCATGGTCTTGTGCGATGAGACTGAAATCCGGGCGAACAGACTGGCCCTTCTGGATCGGCTGAAGGGTCAGATCGCCGATATCGCCGACCTGGCGAGGCTGGGGCGTTGATGGGGAGACCTCGGCCCCCCGTTCTGATCCAGCGCGAGCTGCTGCTGAACGCGCAGCGCGAGCCCGATCCGGATCGCATCAGCGAACTGGTCGATTTCCAGAGGCGCGGTCATCGAATCCTGATCGTTGCCGAACAACCGAGCCGCTGGCAACCGACCCGGCGCTCGGTCGATCATGACCTCGCTTTGCAGCAGAAGCTGCACCAGCTCGTCCGCCGCGCCGGTTCGGCGTTTGATGCCGTGGTCTATCTGCCGACCGGCTTTTTTTCGCGCAAGAGCGCTCGCCTGGAAGAGCTCGACCACCTCGCCGGACGTTACAACGTCACCGCCGCCGATCTCGTGCTGATCGCCGAGGAAGGCATCCTGCTCGAATCGGTGGTGCATTCGGGCGGCCGGGCGCTGGCCGTCGGAGAGCCGCCGGTCGCCGGTGCGACGGGCCACAAGTCGCTGAAGGCGGCACTGGGGAGTTTGGCCTGAGAAGGTCAGGAGCCTTCTCGAGCTTGCATTTCCACTTGCATTTCACCGACACGCGCAGCGGCTGCGCTACCTCGGGGAGGTCGTCTTACCAGACAAGGCGGAACCGGCAGAACAGGCAGGATCAAAAGCGGTTCCGCCCCCACGCGCTGACGTCTCCACTGATGGGCTTCATGCGCCTCTGGCGCAACCCGCCCCTGCGTTCCCGCCTGCGCTGCGCTCAGACACACCAAGCCTCTTTTTCCGGCCGAGCCTGCGTTACTCGGCCGCGTCGACGGCCGAGAGCACATCGATGGACTGATTCTTTGGAGATCGGACCCTGCTCAGCCCGAAGGATTACTGACCCAACCATTGAGTAATGCCTCATTCAGCTTGTCTCTCGGCGCTTGTCATGACCATCGTGGCAAGGCGTCGTCGCGCCAGGTGTAGCCGGGTCTACATCAAGCGGCGACAACGCAGCCCACGAGCGCCGAGAGGCGAGCTGAATCCAAAAAGCCGGAACCTTCAGGACCAAATAACCTTTTCGAGAATCGATTTGCCGACATATTCGCCTAGGATGGCGTAAATGCCGCTAATTTCAGCGCAACGGCGCCAGGCGAAGAAATCAGATATCCAGATTCGAAACCTGCAGGGCGTTGTCCTCGATAAAGGCCCGCCGGGGTTCGACTTCGTTGCCCATCAGGGTGGCGAAAATGCCGTCGGCAGACACCGCGTCTTCGATCGTGACTTTCAGCAGCCGGCGGCTTTCCGGGTTCACTGTGGTTTCCCAGAGTTGATCGGGGTTCATTTCGCCAAGACCCTTGAAGCGCTGGAAGGTACGGCCCTTGCGCGACTCTTCCATCAACCAGTCGTAGGCTTCCGAGAAACGCCGGATACTGTGCTGCGCCTTGCCGCGCTCGACCCGACCGGGACCGCCGAACAGGTCGGCGACGACCCGGCCAACCCGGGCAAAAGGCCGGTACTCCGGCGACTGGAAGAACGCGGCGTCCAGAATCGTGTCCCGCACCACGCCCTGGGCATGGCGGGAGATCACGACGCCACCGCCGCCGAGGGGTTTGAGGTGCCAGACCACGCCGGCCGGGGTGGCCTTCTCGAGACGCTGTCGAAAACGCTCACACCAACCCTCGACGTCGAAGCCTGGTTCAACGATAAACTCCTGGAAATCAATGAGTTGTTCGATAACCGTAGCGTCGTGTCGCTGCTTCAGGCGCTCCGCGATCTGGCGTGCCTGCTGAAAATCGCGCAGCAATTGCTCGAGCACCTGATCATCGAGCGGCGCGCCGTCCTCGGACGGGAAAACCCGGGCCCCGTCGAGTGCGCGCTCGAGCATGTAGCGACTCATCTCTGCTTCATCCTTGAGATACCACTCCTGCTTGCCCTGCTTGATCTTGTAGAGCGGAGGCTGGGCGATATAGACATGGCCTCGTTCGATGAGCTCCGGCATCTGACGATAGAAGAAGGTCAGCAGCAGCGTCCGGATGTGCGAGCCGTCGACATCGGCATCGGTCATGATGATGATGCGGTGGTAGCGCAGCTTGTCCGGATCGAATTCGTCCTTGCCGATGCCCGTGCCCAGCGCGGTGATCAGCGTGCCGACCTCGGCCGAACCCAGCATCTTGTCGAAGCGCGCCTTTTCGACGTTCAGGATCTTGCCTTTGAGCGGCAGGATCGCCTGATACTTCCGGTTGCGGCCCTGCTTGGCCGATCCGCCGGCCGAGTCGCCCTCGACGATGAACAATTCGGACAAGGCGGGATCCTTCTCCTGGCAGTCGGCCAGCTTGCCCGGCAGCCCGGCGACATCCAGAACGCCTTTGCGTCGCGTCATATCGCGCGCCTTGCGCGCCGCCTCGCGGGCCCGGGCAGCCTCGATCACTTTTCCGACAATCAATTTCGCGTCGTTGGGGTTTTCGAGGAGGAAGTCTCTGAGCTTGTCGGCCATGACCGATTCGACCGCCGATTTGACGTCGGACGACACCAGCTTGTCCTTGGTCTGGGACGAAAACTTCGGATCGGGCACCTTCACCGACAAAACGGCGATCAGGCCCTCACGACAGTCGTCGCCGGTCGTCTGCACCTTGGATTTCTTGGCCAGGCCGATTTCTTCGATGTAGGTGTTCAATGTCCGCGTCAGCGCGGCACGAAAACCGGCCAGATGGGTGCCACCGTCCTTCTGCGGAATGGTGTTGGTGAAACAGAACACCGATTCCTGGTAGGCGTCGGTCCACTGCAGCGCGGCTTCGACGCTGATGTCATCGCTGTCGGACAGAAAATGCAGCGTGGTCGGATGGAGCGGGGTTTTCTTCTCGCTCAGGTGCTGGACGAAGGACCGGATTCCGCCTTCATAGCGGAAAATATCCGATTTTCCGCTGCGCTCGTCGCTCAGGCGGATGGCAACACCGGAATTCAGGAAGCTGAGCTCGCGGAGGCGCTTGGCCAGGATGTCGTAGTGAAATTCGATATCGCTGAAGGTTTCGGTGCTGGGCAGAAACCGGACCTGGGTGCCACTGCGGTCGCTGTCGCCGATGATTTCCAGCGGTGCTTCCGGAACTCCGTGGCGATAGACCTGACCCCAGCGCTTCCCCTGGCGATCGATGATCAGCTCGAGACGCTCGGAAAGGGCGTTGACGACCGAGACACCCACGCCGTGCAGGCCGCCGGACACCTTGTAGGAGTTATCGTCGAACTTCCCGCCCGCGTGCAGGACGGTCATGATCACTTCGGCCGCCGATCGACCCTCTTCCTTGTGCAGATCGGTCGGAATGCCGCGACCGTTATCGCTGATGCTGACGCTGCCGTCCTCGTGCAGCACGACGCGAATATCGTCGCAGTGCCCTGCCAGCGCCTCGTCGATGGAGTTGTCGACGACTTCGAACACCATGTGGTGCAGGCCGGTTCCGTCGTCGGTGTCGCCGATGTACATACCCGGTCGCTTGCGGACCGCGTCGAGACCCTTGAGAACCTTGATGCTGCCGGAGCCGTAGTCGTTGTTACTCATGAAATGGCGGTTTCCATTGGCGGATGAATCTGCTGAGGCTTGTCCCTTGGAGTATAGCACTCGGCCCTTTTTCCAGAACCTTCCCGAATCGATTCATTCCAGGTGCCGGACTCGTCCATGTTCCACGTGAAACCTGCGGTCGGCGCCTGACCAGGGTTCGGTTGCAGTCACCCAACATTGCAGACCCTGAGCACCCAACCACGACAACAGCTGATCCAGATGACCGCGATCGAGTTCTGAGACCGGGTCGTCGAGCAGCAGAAAGGGTTGGCAGCGCTCCGAACGACCCAGCAGGACCAGCTGTGCCAGCAACAAGGTCAGAGCCAGCAGTTTCTGCTGCCCGCGCGACAGTTCAACGGCCGCCGGGTGTCCGTTGCAGGCCAGCGCCAGCTCGGCGCGATGAGGGCCACGCTGGGTAAAACCGCGCTCTCGATCGCTGTCGCGCTGCTCGGCCAGCGCCTCGGCCAGGGCGCGACCCTCCGGATGACCCCTGCGATAGCGCAGCCGAATCGTACCGGGCAGGCGCAGGCCAAGCTCGACCAGGAGGGTTTCGACCGCAGCGCTGAGTGCGCCGACCTGTTCCGACCGCCAGTCGTTGATCCGCTCGGCGGCTTCGACCATCGGGGCTTCGAGCGCGCGCAGGACCGGTGCGCCGTCCCCCGACTTCAAGGCGGCGTTGCGCTGGCGCAGCAACCGGGCGTAGCGCTGCCAGACGTTCAGATAGTCTTGTTCCACGTGGAACAACTGCCAATCGAGAAAAGAGCGCCGCCGGTCCGGACCGCCGTCGACGAGCCGATGACTGTCCGGTTCGATCAGCACCAGCGGCAGGGCCGCCGCGAACTCACTGATTCTCCGGCTCTCGCGTCCGTTGATTCTTCCGCGCCAATCGTCGCGCCGCCGCTCCAGCCCGAGACGGGTCCCGTCCTGCAGACTCAGCACAATCTGAAGCTCTGCCTGATCGTGCTGGATCACGCCAGCGAGACGCGCCGCTCGAAATGAACGCCCGCGCGCCAGCACGTGGATCGCTTCGAGCACGCTGGTCTTGCCCGCTCCGTTATCGCCGTAGAACCAGTTGATGCCCGACGCCGGCGTCAGCTCGCAGGGCTCGAGATTCCGGACCCCGCGGATCGTCAGTCGCCTCAGGGGCAAGGGCGGCGGACATCAGCGATCAAGCGGCCTCGATCATTCATCGAACGCACCCGAGCGTTAGAGCTTCAGGGGCATGACCACCTGCCGCACCGAGTCACTATCGACCGCCGTCACCAGGCAGGAGCTGTTGGCATCGCGCAGCGCGATGCGCACCTGTTCGCCGTCGATCGATCCGAGCGCGTCGAGCAGGTAGTTCACGTTGAAACCGACCTTGAGCTGCTTGAAATCATGTTCGACTTCGAGCTCTTCGACCGCCTCTTCCTGCTGCGGGTTATGCGCAATCACCCTGACCGTATTGGCGTCGAGATCGAGTCGCACGCCCCGATACTTTTCATTCGACAGAATCGCCGCGCGCTGCAGCGCATGGGTCAGCTCGCCGCAATCGATGATCAGGGCCTGGTCGGTGGCCACCGGGACGACCGCTTCATAGTCGGGGAAGCGCCCGTCGATCAACTTCGTCGTCATGACCATGCGCTCGCGATCGATACGCAGGAATCCCTGACCGACCACCACGGTCAGGGGCTGGTCGATGTCGTCGAGAATCCGGTTGAGCTCCAGCACCCCCTTGCGGGGCACGATCAGGCTACGAAGCTCGCCGCCGATATCGACCCTGGCTTCGGCCAGAGCCAGGCGGTGTCCGTCGGTTGCCACGGCGCGCAGACCGCCGTCGCGAAACTCCAGCAGCAAACCGTTCAGATAATGGCGGACATCCTGGTGAGCCATCGCGAAGCTGGTCTTTTCAACGAGCCAGCGCAGGCGCCCCTGGCTGATCGAATACTCAGCCAGAGATTCGGACCGTTCGCTCGACGGGAATTCGGCTGCGGGCAGGGTTGCGAGCGTGAAGCGACTCCGCCCGGCGTGCACCATCAGCTTTTCGCCGTTGAGCTGAACGTTGATCTTCACGCCCTCCGGCAGCGCCTTGCAGATGTCGACCAGCTTGCGCGCAGGAACGGTGATCGAGCCGGGTTGCGCAACTTCCGCCGACGCCCGGGCCACCAGCTCGACTTCCATGTCGGTCCCGGTGATGCGCAGACCTTCCTCCACGGCCTCGATCAGGAAGTTGGCCAGAACCGGCAGCGTCTGGCGCCGTTCGACCACATTGACCACCTGAGCGATGGGGGCCAGCAACGCTTCGCGCGGGATCGAGAATTTCATCTTTGCTCCTTAAAGTCTCGCGATGTTCCGATTAGGTATTGTTGTTCATAAAATAAAGAAAGACAGCAGTAACAGGCCCTGTGCATGACTGAAAAACATCCTTTATCTCATTATTTTCAGTGACTTATAGCTTCTTCCCTCGGTGCGCAGCTGTCCCTCGAAGCTGTGTATCGATTGTGGATAAATCGACTGCCCACGATTGTCCACAAGCTTTCCCCGGCTTGATCTCAGGCTCATGAGGACAACTCGCGGGTCAGGCGAGCGCGCTCTTCGCGCAGCCGGCCATCGGTCTCGCACAGCGCTTCGATTTTACGACAGGCGTGCAGGACGGTCGTATGATCGCGGCCTCCGAAGGCGTTGCCGATTTCCGGCAGCGAGTGCTCGGTCAGGGCCTTGGAAAGAAACATCGCCATCTGTCGCGGCCGCGCGATCGATCGGGTCCGTCGTTTCGACAGCAGATCGGCCACCCGCATCTGGTAGAAGTCCGCGACCACTTTCTGAATGTTCTCGATCGTGACCATGCGATCGTGGACCGCCAGCACGTCGCGCAGGATTTCCTGGGTGTACTCGACGTCGATCGGCCGGCCGGAAAACCGCGCGTTGGCGATCAGCGAGTTCAGCGCTCCTTCGAGGTCGCGCACGTTCGAGCGCATCCTCTTCGCGATCAGGAAACTGACCGAGTCATCCAGTTCCAGGCCGCGGTCGAGAGCCTTCTTCTGCAGAATGGCCACGCGCGTCTCGAAGTCCGGGGGTTCGATCGATACTGTCAGTCCCCATCCGAACCGTGAGCGCAGGCGCGCTTCGAGCCCGTCGACTTCCTTGGGATATCGATCGCAGGTCAGGATGATCTGCTGGCGCGATTCGAGCAGGGTGTTGAAGGTGTGGAAAAACTCCTCCTGCGAACGGTCCTTGCCGGCGAAGAACTGGATATCGTCGATCAACAGCGTGTCGACCGATCGATAGCGTCGTTTGAACGTATCGATGCTGTCGCGGCGCAGCGCCGTGATCATTTCGCTGACGAAGCGCTCCGAATGCAGATACATGACCCGCGCGCCCGGATTGTCCTCGGCGATCTGGTGGCCGGCGGCGTGCAGCAGATGGGTCTTGCCGAGCCCGGTGCTTCCGTAGAGAAGCAGCGGGTTGTAGGCCTTTCCGGGATTCTTGGCGACCTGGCTGGCCGCGGCGAATCCGAGCTCGTTGGAATTGCCGAGCACGAAGTTGGCAAAGCGATAGCGATCGTCGAGCCCCGAGGCCAGGCCCTTTTCCGCCGCGCGCTGCGCGCTGACCCGGCTGGGTTGGTGGCCCACTTCGATCAGCACGGCGCTGCGCTCGTAGCCGTGGCTGGCGAAGAAATCCCGGATCATCTCGAGATAGTGAGCATCGACCTGCTCGCGCACGAAATCGTTGGGTGCGCTGAGCCGTAGCTGCTCACCGCTGGCCTCTCCGACCCGCAGCGGCTTGATCCAGGTGTTGAGCTCCTCGAGCGGGACTTCCCGCTCGAGTCGACTGATGCATTGTTGCCAGAGTTCCACGAGTGCTTGAAGCGGGTTTGATCCGTCGAAAATCGATCTGCCAGTTTAGGCAACCTCGAGCAAATTATCCACAGGGCATCGTACCCCGGGCCGGTCGGTTTGCCGCCGCGCGCGGCCTGCTGCCCCGAGACCGATTCGCAGAACACGCGTCGAAGCCCGGTATCGATTGACTTTACCGAGGAAAAAACGCTATCCTTGAAGTCTTTTGTTGCGGGTTTTTCTGGCGCACGGGCCCCGGGCCAGCCGCGCCGGTCATAACCGGATCGATCGGACTCTTTTTTTTGAAGGACATTCGTCATGAAACGTACATTCCAACCCAGCAGAATCAAGCGCGCTCGTCGACACGGTTTCCGTGCCCGCATGGCGACGGCCGCCGGACGGGCCGTCATCAATGCCCGCCGGGCCAAGGGGCGCAAGCGGCTGGCGGCCAGCAACAGCCGCTGATCGCATTGAAAAAAACCGCGTGCTGGGGTTTCCGCGCAGCGCGCGCCTGTTGACCGGTGATGAATTCCGGCGCGTGTTCGATCAGCGCCGGGCCATCGCCAACGACTGGTTCCGAGTCCATTTCGCGCCCGGAGACGAGCCGCGACTAGGATTGGCCGTGTCGCGACGGGTCGCGCCCCGGGCGGTAGATCGCAATCGTATCCGCCGCCAGATTCGGGAGACCTTCCGGAACATGCGACCGGAACTGATCGCGGCCGATTTCGTCGTTCTGGCCCGGCCCCTGTCCCGAACCGCGTCCCGAGCCGAACTGCGAGCCGCCCTGAATCAGTTATGGCAGCGAATGATCTGAAATGAACACACGAGCTTTCTTTCTTCTTCTGCTGGCGCTGATCGGCTTCTTCCTGTTCGTCGAATGGCAGCGCGATTACAGCGCGCCGCCGCAGCCGGCCGCGCCGCCCTCGTCAGCTGGAACGCAAGTCGATGATGAGTTCCGGGACGCGCCCGCCATCGACGATGCACCGATGCTCGAAAGCCCGGCCGATCTCCCCGACCTCCCGGATCTGGCCGAGTCGAACCAGCCTGCCGCAGATGATGCGCCCGTGCAGGCCGAAACCCGGGCCAGCCGTCGGGTGCACGTCGTCACCGACATCTTCAGCGTGGATCTCGATGCCAACGGTGGCACGCTCGTCGATCTGCGCCTGAAGAACTACCCGGTCGAAGTCGATCGCCCGAACGATCCTTTCGTGCTGCTGGTCGAGGAATTGCCGCAGCTGTTCGTGGCCCAGGCCGGGTTGCTCAGCCGGGATCAGCCCGCACCGAACCACCGCTCCCGCTGGGAGTTCGATCGCGACCTCTACGAACTGGCCCCGGGCGAAGACCGACTCGAAGTTCCGCTCCACTGGCGCGATGAATCGGGCATCGAGGTCGTGGCGACCTGGGTCTTCTATCGCGGCGACTACGTGGTCGATCTGGAAATCGAGCTGCGCAACAACAGCACCGAAGCCTGGCGCGGTGCCCGCTACGTTCAGCTTCAGCGCACCGAGCCCGATTGGTCCGATACCGGGTTCGCGTTCACCAACCCCGAACGCTTCAGCTACAACGGGGCTGCGGTCTACTCCGATAATGAAAAGCTCCAGAAGCAGAGCTTCGACGACATCCGCTCGCGCGAATTCCAGGCCACCATCGAAGGTGGTTGGGCGGCGATGATTCAACACTACTTTCTGGCTGCCTGGATTCCGCCCGAGGACCAGGTGCACCGCTACACGACCCGCTTCGTCGATCGCGACCGGCTGCCGCGTTACGTCGTCGCCGCCACCTCACCGCAGGCCACCGTCGAGCCCGGCCAGAGCTATCGCTTTTCGGCCCGCCTCTACGCCGGACCAAAACTTCAGAATCGGCTCGACGAGATCGCCGACGGGCTCAAGCTGACCGTCGACTACCGCTTGTTCCGCATCCTGGCCCAGCCGCTGTTCTGGGCCCTCGACAAGATCCACATCGTGATCGGCCACTGGGGCTGGTCGATCGTGGTCCTGACGCTGCTGATCAAGCTGCTGTTCTACAAGCTCACCGAGGCCCAGTTCCGTTCGATGGGCAAGCTGCGCAAGCTGCAGCCGCGCATTCAGCAGCTGAAGGAACGTTACGGCGACGACCGCCAGAAATTCGGTCAGGCCATGATGGAAATCTACAAGAAGGAGAAGGTCAACCCGCTCGGTGGCTGCCTGCCGATCCTGATCCAGATTCCGATCTTCATCTCCCTGTACTGGGTGCTGCTGGAATCGGTGGAGCTGCGCCAGACGCCGTTCCTCTGGGTGCCCGACCTCAGCCGACCGGACCCGCTGTTCATCCTGCCGATTCTCAACGGTGTTTTCATGATCGTGACCCAGCGCCTGATGCCGACCGCCGGCATGGATCCGCTGCAGCGCAAGGTCATGATGTACCTGCCCGTGGTCTTCGCCTTCCTGTTCGCGCTGTTCCCGGCCGGTCTGGTCCTGTACTGGGCGACCAATGCCGGCGTGTCGCTGGCGCAGCAGTGGTACATCCTCAAGCGGCTTGAGCGCGAAGGCTGAAACGATCTGCGCAGTCGCCACCCCGCCAGGGCGCGGCGGGGTCGGCGTGATCCGGGTCTCCGGTGCCAGAAGCAACGAATTGGTCCGCAGACTCTGCGGTTCGCTGCCGCCGCCTCGCCAGGCCGTTCTTCGAACCTTGCGCGACCGTACGGGGGAGACGATCGACCAGGCGATCATCCTGCGCTTTACCGCTCCGAAGTCCTTTACCGGCGAAGACGTCGTCGAAATCCAGACCCATGGTTCGCCTGTCGTACTCGAGCTGATCCTGCGCGAGCTGGTCGCTGGCGGTGCCCGCCGCGCCCGTCCGGGTGAGTTCAGCGAGCGCGCTTTCCTGAACGATCGGATCGATCTTGCCCAGGCCGAAGCCATCGCCGATCTGATCGACGCGACCAGTACCCAGGCCGCGCGCGCGGCGTCGCGCAGTCTGGAGGGCGCCTTTTCGAACGAAGTCGACGCGCTGGCCGGGCGGGTCACCGAGCTGCGGGTCTGGGTCGAGGCTGCGCTCGATTTCGCCGATGAGGATGTGGACTTTCTGGCCGATGGGCAGGTTCGCGATCGCATCGGGCTACTGCTGAGCGAGCTCGATGGACTCATCGCGCGGACCCGCTCCGGACGGCTGCTGATCGACGGGCTGCGGGTGGCCATCGTCGGCAAGCCCAATGCCGGCAAGTCGAGCCTCCTCAATGCGCTGACGCGAAGCGATTCGGCGATCGTCACCGAGCAGCCGGGCACAACCCGCGATGTGCTGCGCGAGCGCGTCGCGATTGCCGGTATCCCGGTCGTCCTCGCAGACACCGCCGGCCTGCGCGAGACGCACGATTCGATCGAGCGCGAGGGCGTGCGCCGGGCCCAGATCGAAATGCGCCAGGCCGATCTGTTGCTGTGGGTGGTCGAAGCCGCCAAGCCTGCGCCGCGGCCGCCTGCCGGTCTGGATTTCGACCGTCCGGTCATTCGCATCAACAACAAGATCGACCTGAGCGGCGACCGAGCACGCAGCGACGAGCACGGCGTCTGGCTGTCGCTCAAGACCGGCGAGGGCATGGAGCAACTCGAGACCGCTGTCCGCGAAGCCCTCGACCTCAACAGCGACGCCGGCGGTGAGTTTTCGGCTCGACAGCGCCATATCGAAGCGCTCGATCACGCCCGGAACCACCTCGCCACCGGCCTGGCCGAGATCAGCGCGACCGGGTCCGGCGAGCTGCTTGCCGAATGCCTCAAGGACAGCGCTGCGAGCCTCGGGGAAATTACCGGCCGGCTGACCTCCGACGAGCTGCTCGGGCGAATCTTTTCGAGCTTCTGCATCGGCAAGTAGACGGCTTGCGCGACGCGGGAACTGGCCTATACTGAGGTTCAGAAACAACCCGGGAGACAGGCCGATGCACAGTGTCCGCCAGATTCTGATGGAGAAGGGCAGCGAGGTCTGGGCCGTACGGCCGGATGACAGCGTGTTCGATGCGGTCCGCCGCATGGCCGAGCTGAAAGTCGGCGCGATGATGGTCATGACCGAGAATCGACTCGACGGCATGTTTTCCGAGCGTGACTATGCGCGCAAGGTCATCCTGGAAGGCCGCTCGTCGCGTGAAACACCGGTCAGCGACATCATGTCGTCGCCGCCCATCACGATCCACCTCCAGGCCACGGCCGACGAGGCGCTCGCGCTGATGACCCGAAAACGCATTCGCCATCTGCCGGTGGTCGAAAACGGTGAAGTGGTCGGTCTGGTGTCGATCGGAGACCTCGTCAACGCCAAGATCGAAGACCAGCAGCGATTGATCGAACAGCTAGAGCACTACGTCAGCGGCTGAAACCTTGAAGCTAGAGCTCGCCAGTCATATTGCGCGCCGGCTCGGCCTCGACGAACACGATCTGAAAGTTCGCCGCATGCCCGGCGGCGATATCGCCTCGTCGTGGCTGGTGGCCGCGACCGATTACTGGGTTTTCGTCAAGACGCTACCAGCGGGGCGTGCCGGCGCATTGTCCGCCGAAGCCGACGGGCTGGCGGCCCTGGCCGAAACCCGGGAGATTCGCGTGCCGCGCATTTACGGTCGTGAACAGGCCGACGAAATCGCCTGGCTGGCGCTCGAATACCTCCAGCTCGAAAACCGGGACCAGACGGCCGACGAGCGCCTCGGTCGCGCGCTGGCGCGGATGCATCGCCACACCGGCGACGAGTTCGGCTGGCACCGCAACAACTTCATCGGGCTGACCCCGCAGAGCAACAAGAAGACCGCAAACTGGTCGGAGTTCTTCCTGTGGCAACGGCTCGGTCGTCAGCTCGACCGGCTCGCCGGGCAGGAACCCGACGGCGGCTGGTCGGATCTGCAGAAGCCGCTGTTCGAATCCTGGCTTCAGCGCTTTTCGCGGCACAGTCCGCCGGCCAGCCTGATCCACGGTGATCTCTGGAGCGGCAACGCCGCCATGATCGAAGGCGCGGAGCCGGTGATCTACGATCCCGCCGTGCACTACGCCGACCGCGAATGCGATCTGGCCATGGCCCATCTTTTCGGCGGATTCAGCGCGGCCTTCTTCCGGGCCTACGAGCAGGAGTGGCCGCTGCCGGAAGGACACGCCGAGCGCCGCCCCTACTATCAGCTCTACCACCTGCTCAATCACGCCAACCTGTTCGGCGGCACCTATCGATCACGATCGCGCGAGCTGATCGAGCGCCTCAGCCGACGATCTTAGGCAACAAGGGCGGGGTTCACCACAGAGGCCGCCTGCTTGTGCCTCCGTGGTGAAATCGAATTATTCGCTTTGGTTCGCTTGCTAAACTGGATAGTTTTCACAAAGACCGCCAAGCGCTGCGGAACGAGGAGTCTGGAAATGGGTTTACTGGTCGATGGACAGTGGCAGGACAAGTGGTACGACACCAGGTCGACCGGCGGTCGCTTCGAGCGCTCGGCGGCCGCGTTTCGCAACTGGATCACCGCCGATGGCCAGCCCGGACCGCAGGGACGCGGGGGCTTCGAGGCCGAAGCGGGGCGCTACCATCTCTACGTCGCCTACGCCTGCCCCTGGGCGCATCGGGCGCTGATCCTGCGCAGGATCAAGGGCCTGGAAGGTCTGATTTCGCTGTCGGTGGTCAACCCGATCATGCGTGAGAACGGCTGGACTTTCCGCGAGGGCTACAAGGTCAAGCCCGACCCGATCCACAACGCGGAGTTCATGCACCAGGTCTATACCGCCGCCAAGGCCGACTACAGCGGCCGCGTGACTGTCCCGGTGATCTGGGATCGCAAGACCGGAACCATCGTCAGCAACGAGTCGGCCGACATCATCCGCATGTTCAATTCGGCCTTCGACGGCGTCGGCGCCCGCTCGGGCGACTACTATCCCGAAGACCTGCGCCCGGCGATCGACGAGATCAACGAGCTCGTCTATCACAAGGTCAACAACGGGGTCTACAAGGCCGGCTTCGCGACCACCCAGGAAGCCTACGAAGAAGCCGTCGTTCCGCTGTTCCGCACGCTCGACGAGCTCGAGCAGCGCTTGAGTGAGCAGCGCTACCTGTGCGGCGAACGCCTGACCGAGGCCGACTGGCGCTTGTTCACGACCCTGGTGCGATTCGATGCGGTCTACGTCGGCCACTTCAAGTGCAACATCCGGCGCATCGACGACTATCCGAACCTGTCGAACTACCTGCGCGAGCTGTTCCAGATCCCCGGAATCAGCGAAACCGTGGAAATGCGTGCGATCAAGCTGCACTACTACGGTAGCCACGACACCATCAATCCGCACTACATCGTCCCGCTAGGACCGGCCCTGGACTTCCATCGGCCGCATGATCGGAATAGGCTGCCGGCGGCGGAGTAGTCAGGATCCCGCCCGCCGAGGCGCCCCGCGCTTCACCCTTGTCATCCCGGACTCGATCCGGAATTCGCCATACGCCATCGACAATATGGTCAACGGTTGGCCCGGACGCTGGGGCCTTTGAATCCTGTCAACCCGGACTTGATCCGGGATCCCCGATTTCCCCCTGGCAGTCCGGCAAGCAATCGGCGCAGTGCCGGGGTCGGCTTTGGGATCCCGGCTCTCCGCTGCGCTGCGGCCGGGATGACAGAGGGGGGTTGCGCTGCGGCCGGGATGACAGAGCGGGGTTTCGCTGCGGCCAGGATGACAGAGGAGTGTTGCGCTGCGGCCGGGATGACAGATGGGGGTTTTGCTGCGGTCGGGATGACGGAGGGTTTGCGCGGGAGGCGCATGAGACATCCAAGGAAAGAAAACCAGCGCGCGCCTGCGCACTCCCCCTACTTATGGTTGAATTAGAAAATCTTCTTCCCGCCCAGCGCCAGCTGCTCCGGTACCGATTCGGTGGCAAACAACCGCACCCGCTTGCCGCCGTGGAAGACCAGCTTGAACTCGGCCCGACTGACCGGGACGTAACGGTCGTTGCCGCCGATTTCCACCTGTGCGCCTTCGGTCAGCGCGAAGCCCGACGGATCGACGCGGACGACCATCGTCGCCTTGGCGCCGGTGTGGCAGATGGTCTTGAGTTCCTTGAGCTCGTCGGCCCAGGCGAGCAGGTACTGGCTGCCTTCGAACAACTCACCGCGAAAATCGGTACGCAGACCGAAGGCGAGAACCGGGATCTTCAACCGATCGACGATCTCGGTCAGATCGTAGACCTGCCGACGGGTGAAGAACTGCGATTCATCGGTCAGCAGGCAATGGATCTGGCCGTCGTCAAGAGCGCGCTCGACGAGTGCGAACAGATCCTCGTCGCGACCGATCGCGAGCGCCGGGGATTCGAGGCCCACGCGCGAGCGGATCACGCCGCTGCCGGCCCGATCGTCGATCGCCGGACTCAGCAGCAGCGGGCGCATGCCGCGCTCGAAGTAGTTGTAGGCCGACTGCAGCAGGACCGTGGTCTTGCCCGCGTTCATCGTCGAATAATAGAAGTAGAGCTTGGCCACGCCAGCGGCGCTAATCCGGCTCGACGTCGGTGCGGATATCGAGCCGCACGATCCGACGGTCTTCCTGCTGCTCGATCCACTCGACCAGCGTTTCCTCGACCTGTTCGCACTCCTCGCAGTTCGCGCGCGAGTACAGCAGAATGTAGAGATCGGCGTCGGGCAGGTCTTCGATCAGGAACGGCTCGCCCGCGGGCGTGACGGTCCGCTCCAGCATGCGATCCAGCGCCACCATCGACCGCTCGCGGCGCTGGCGATCGATGATCAGGCTCAAGCGCCGGTCGAAACCGCGACGGAAGCCCGGCAAGTGAAAGGCGGAGGAGTAGTCGGTGTAGTAAATGTAGAGCTGCGGCACGCGTACGACGATGCCATCGGTCATCGCCACGGCCCTGAGATTGCCGACGACGCGCTGCTGGGAGGTCATTACCTCGGGGCGCTGGATCAGTTCGATCCGCTCGACGTCGGCGGCAAGAAGCGATACCGGCGCAGCAATCATCAGCGCCAGCAGCAAAAGAATCGGGCGTTGCTGTCGTTCCATCATCCGGGCAGTATATCCGCTCGATTGTCGACGAAAGTTGGCGGAGCTGGTCTGCCGGAAGGACGCCGCCGGCGCCACGGAACGGTTAGAATTCGCAGCCCATGTCCGGTCTCAACGATCAGCAGCGTGCCGCCGTCACGCACATCGATTCCCCGCTGCTCGTGCTGGCCGGGGCCGGATCCGGCAAGACCCGCGTGATTACCGAGAAGATCGCCTGGATGGTCGACCGCGATCACCATCCGCCCGAGCGCATTGCCGCGATCACCTTCACCAACAAGGCCGCGAAAGAGATGCGCCAGCGCATCGGGCAGCGCCTCGGACAGCGCGCCTCGAAAGGCTTGACGATCTGCACCTTCCACGCGCTCGGCTGGCAGATCCTGCGCGACGCGCCGGAGGCCGCCGAACGGCGCAAGGGACTGAGCATCATCGACCAGCATGGTTCGGCCGATCTGGTGCGCGAACTCCTGCCGGGAGCCGCGCCCAACGACGTGGTCCAGGCCGTTCTGGCCGGCATCGGCCGCTACAAGGATGCCGGTCTCGATCCGGCCACGGCCCTGGCCCGGTCGACCGACGAATCCGACGCCCGGGCGGCTGAAATCTATCGTGGCTACAACGATCGCCTGGCCGCGCTCAACGCGGTCGATTTCGACGACCTGATCGCGCTGCCGGCGCGCATGCTGCGCGACCCGGTGCTGCGCACGCGCTGGCGCCGACGACTCGCCTACCTCCTCGTCGACGAATATCAGGACACCAGCGCATCGCAGTACCGCCTGCTGCGCGAGCTCGTCGGTGATGCCGGCCAGCTCACGGCGGTCGGCGATGACGATCAATCCATCTACGGCTGGCGCGGCGCGCGGCCGGAAAATCTGGATGGTCTGCAGGCCGACTACCCTGAACTGCGCGTGGTCAAGCTCGAGCAGAACTATCGCTCCTCCGGGAAGATTCTGGTCGCCGCGAACGCGGTCATCGCGTGCAACCCGCACACGATCGAAAAGCGCCTGTGGAGTGAGCTCGGGCCAGGCGACAATATCGGCATCGTCGAATACGGCGACGAGGCCGACGAAGCCGAGGGCATCGTGCGCGACATGCTCGCCGCCTGGCACGGCGGGCGCGTTCGCTGGGGCGACTGCGCGGTCCTGTACCGGTCCAACCACCAGGCCCGCGCGATCGAGCAGCACCTGCGCGAACACGCCGTGCCGTACGTGATTTCCGGCGGGCCGAGCTGGTTCGACGCGCGCGAGATCCGCGACGGCCTGTCCTTCCTGCGCGTGCTGATCAACCCCGACGACAACCCGGCCTTCATGCGCGTGCTCAACACGCCGCGCCGCGGTGTCGGCTCGGGCGCGCTGTCGCGCCTGGCCACCTACGCCGAGGCTACCCATCGCAGCCTGTTCGAAGCCGCGCTCGACCCGGTGTTCCAGTCCGAACTGCCGCAGCCGGCCGCGCGCGGCCTGCGCGCGTTCACGAATCTGCTGATCGACTTCAATCACCGCCTGGAACAGCATTCACCCGGCACGGTGTTCGCCGACATGATCGAACACATGGCCTACGTCGACTGGCTGGCCGAGCAGGACAACGACGCCAAACGCACCGAGCGCCGCGCCCGCAACCTCAACGATCTGACCGGCTGGATCCGGCGCCTGGCCGAGGAGGTCGATTCGCCCGCTGAACTGGTCGCCCGCGTTTCCCTGGCCGCCGGGCCCGACGACGACCGCCACGATGGTGCCGACAGCGTTCGCCTGATGACCCTGCATGCAGCCAAGGGCCTCGAGTTCGAGCGGGTCTGGCTGGCCGGCTGCGAAGAAGGCCTGCTGCCGCACCAGCGCAGCATCGACGACGGCAGCATCGAGGAAGAGCGCCGACTCATGTACGTCGGCATCACCCGGGCCGGCCGCCGCCTGCAGATCAGCTACTGCCGCCGCCGCCGGCGCCAGGGCGAGGATCGATCCTGCGAACCGAGCCGCTTCCTCGACGAACTGCCGACCGAACACATCGACTGGCCCGCCCGCCACGGTGCCCGGAAAACGAGTCGCGCGGAAGCCGAAGCGAATATTGCTGCGCTCAAAGCCCTGCTGGACGGCTGAACCATTGTCATCCCGGACTTGATCCGGGATCTCGCTTCTGATGATGTTGACGGAAAGGCCGATTTCGATTTGGATTTCGATTTCGATCACAGATCTTGCACCCCTTGCCCCTTTTTCCCTTGCTCCTTGCTCCTTGTCCCTTGTTCCTTGCTCCTTGCTCCTTGCTCCTTGCTCCCCGCCCCCGCCCTCGTACGCTATCATCGCCCGCATGACCCACCCCCGCTCAAGCTTCCTGCTCCTCCTCCTGACCGCGTTCATCCTGTCGGCCTGCGAAGCCAGCGAACCGTGGGTCGAGGTCGAGGGCAAGCGGTTCACCGTTGAAATCGCCGCCGACGACCAGACCCGCGCGCGCGGGCTGATGTTTCGTGACGAGCTGGCCGAGGACCACGGCATGTTCTTCATCTTCCCGCGCGAGCAGCCGCGCTCGTTCTGGATGCGCAATACGCGCATTCCGCTCGACATCATCTATCTGGATCGCGACTTGCGGGTCGTCAGCATTTCCGCCGATACGCCGCCGTGCCGCACCCGCCGCTGTCCGAGCTATCCCAGCCGCGGCCCGGCGCAGTACGTGCTGGAAGTCAACGCCGGGCAGGCCGAGGTCCTGGGCCTGGAACGCGGTGATGTGCTGAGCGTTGGCAATATTCCCGGCGCCGGGACCACGCCGGCGCGCGACTGATTCACCGTGTTCACTCTGCTCCAGCTCACCGACTGCCACCTGAGCGAAGATCCTGCCGCGAGCTATCGAGGCCAGAGCCCGCAAGCCAACCTCGAACGATTGCTGCCGGCCTGCCGCGCCCTGCGGCCCGACGGCGTCGTCCTGACGGGCGATATCGCCGACGATGCCTCACCCGCTGCCTATCGACGCGTTGTCGAGCGACTGACCGGCCTGGCCCCTCGAATCGCCTGGCTACCGGGCAATCATGACGAGCGTGGCGCAATGGCGGAAGTCTTCGAGCCGGCCGGATTCAATGCCGGGCCGCTGCTCGAATGGGGCCACTGGGAGATCGTGCTGCTGGACTCGGCCGTGCCCGACCGGCCCGAAGGTTATCTCGACGATCACCGCCTCGCACCGCTGGAGGGTCTGTCGGGAAACCGTCCGGCGCTGGTGTTCGTCCACCACCAGCCGCTGCCGGTCAATGCGCCCTGGATCGACAAATACGCCCTCCGCGACCCCGAAGGACTCTGGCAGCGCCTCGATCCAAACGTCGTGCGCGCGGTCGGCTTCGGCCACGTGCATCAGGCTTTCGTCGGTGAGAAAAGCGGCATCGCCTGCCTGTCGGCACCTTCGACGGCGGTCAACTCGCAGTCGGCAACCGAACGCTTCACCGACGACCCGACCGGCCCGAAGGCCCGCTGGTATCGGCTGCGGGAGAACGGACAATGGCTGACCGGCCTGGTCAGCGTCGGGATGAACTGAATCGGGGAAATTCTGGCGGGCAGGCCATCCTGGCGGTTGACTGGCTCAGCCGGAAAACCCGGTCAGAGCTCGACCATCTCGAAATCTTCCTTGCCCGCCCCGCAGTCCGGGCAGACCCAGGATTCGGGCACATCTTCCCACTTCGTCCCCGGTGGAATGCCATCGTCCGGCGCGCCTTCTTCCTCGTTATAGATCCAGCCACAGACGATGCACATCCAGCTCTTGTAGTCCTGCTCTTCGCTCACGATTCCAGCTTCCCTTGCTCCCGCCCGGCGGGATGTCGAATTTTCCAGCGGGGGATTGTAATGGAAGAGGGGGACGGTTTTGTTCGAAGGGGGTTGGGTTGCAGGCTGCGCCTGCTGGGCAAATTTTTTGCCAGACGATTCAACAATGGCAAAATCAAAGGCGGTTCCGCCCACACGCGCGACGTCTCCACTCCAGGGCTTCATGCGCCTCCGGCTCAAGCCGCCCTTGCGTTCCCGACTGCGCTGCACTACCTGGGCGGGTTACTTTTCGCAGCGCGCCAAAAGTAACCAAAAGCGCTTCTGGGTGGGCCTGGGCGACTTGCCCGCCTGCGGCGGGTTCCCCCGGATCAGGTCCGGGGCAGGCTCTGCGATGCTCGAATCAAGCGGCGGTCGCTCAACTCACTCCGCTAACGCTCCGCTCAGACACACGCTCCCTCAGATCCGCTTGATCCTGTGCTTCTCGGCTGCGTCGACGGCGGAGAGTTCATCGATAGTCTGGTTCTTGTGGCATAGGGGGCATGATCAGCCAGGGAGACTTTGCATGGCGGGAAGCCTTCTCTCGACTACGGTGGAGTGAGCTTTGCGACGCTCCGTAGGCTCTTGACTTTGCCTTAGCCCTGGAAGGCGCCGAGAAGCGCAGGGCCAGGCGGAAGAAGCGGTTTCGCCTGTTTGAGCGAAGCGAGTTCGAAACCGCCCGCCTGGACCGAGCATCGCAGGGGACCGGCCGCAGGCCGGCGGCTTCGCGGGCGTCCAGATCTTTTGGGTCCTTTTGTATCGTTTGACAAAAGGACCTCGCTCAGAAAGCGCGAAGCACAGGTGAAAACGCAAGGTCGGTTTGCGCCAACGGCGCATGAAGCCCTGAAGTGGAGCCGTCGTGCGTGCGTGAGCGAAACATCCTTTTGATCTTCATTCGAAGGGAGGCAAGCCCGACTTCGCAAGCCAAGCCGGCCGCCAGGCCACCCCATTCCACTCTGTGGATCACGCAATGAGATAATCCTCCCGGAAAAAACAAAGCACTCGAATCATGACCACCAGTCACGACCTCTTCGCCCGCGCCCGTGTTCGCATGCCCGGCGGTGTCAACTCGCCGGTTCGGGCCTTTGCCGCCGTGGGTGGCGAACCGGTGTTTTTCGAGCGCGCCGAAGGCGCTTACATGTATGACGTCGACGGCAAGCGCTACATCGACTACATCGGCTCCTGGGGTCCGATGATCTGCGGTCATGCCCACCCGGCCGTGGTCGAGGCGGTGCAGCAGGCCGCGGCGCGTTCGCTGAGCTTCGGTGCGCCGTCGCCGGGCGAAGTGACGATGGCCGAAAAGCTCTGCGAGATGATTCCTTCGCTCGACCAGGTGCGCATGGTCAACTCGGGCACCGAAGCGGCCATGAGCGCCTTGCGCGTCGCGCGCGCGGCGACCGGGCGCGATCGCATCATCAAGTTCGAAGGCTGCTACCACGGTCATGCCGACAGCTTCCTCGTCAAGGCCGGCAGCGGCGCCCAGACCCTCGGCGTGCCGACGTCGCCCGGCGTGCCGGCCGCGCTGGCCGAGCTGACCCTGAACGCGCGCTTCAACGACCTCGATTCGGTCGCAGCCCTGTTCAAGCAATACCCCGACGAAATCGCCTGCGTGGCGGTCGAACCGATCGCCGGCAATATGAACTGCATTCCCCCCGCGCCGGGTTTTCTGGAAGGGCTGCGCAATCTGTGCGACCACCACGGCGCGGCACTGCTGTTCGACGAAGTCATGACCGGCTTCCGTGTTCATCCCCAGGGGGCCCAGGGGCTCTACGGCATCACCCCCGACCTGACCTGCTTCGGCAAGGTCATCGGCGCCGGCATGCCGGTCGGCGCCTTCGGCGGCAAGCAGGAGTACATGAACCTGGTCGCCCCGGCCGGGCCCGTCTACCAGGCCGGCACCCTGTCCGGCAATCCCGTGGCCATGGCCGCCGGCATCGCCAACCTCGAGCTGATCACCCAGGCCGGTTTCTATGATCGCCTCGGCCAGACCACCGCCGAACTCGCCGCCGGCCTCAAGAAAGTGGCCGCTGCCGCCGGCATCCCGCTGACGACCGTCGCGGTCGGCGGCATGTTCGGGTTCTTCTTCACCGAAGCCGACAAGGTCACGAATTTCGACCAGGCCGCCGCCTGCGATCTCGAACGCTTCAAGACCTTCTTCACCGGCATGCTCGCCGAAGGGATCTACCTCGCCCCGAGCGCGTTCGAAGCCGGCTTCGTGTCCAGCGCCCACACCCGCGACGACATCGCCGAGACCGTCGCAGCCGCAGGCCGCGTGCTGGCGAGCCTCTGAACACCCTCAAGCAGCCCGAGCCCGACTGGCGTCAGAGAACCTTTCTCGATTAGACTGGACCTGCCGCTGGCAGGGAAAACGTAGGAAAATTTCCGCGAAAAATCCCCGCATCGCCCGAAAAAACAAGGCAAATCAACAGCCTGGCGCGAGGCTGGCAGGCTGATGGCGGTAGCGTGCCTGATATCCGTCCCGTGTCAATCCCGGTCCAGAGGACTCCGCGCCCCCATCGCCCCGCGCTCGATGACGTGGGTATAGATCATCGTGGTGCGGACGTCCGAGTGACCGAGCAACTTCTGGATGGTGCGAATGTCCGCTCCGGATTCCAGCAAGTGTGTCGCGAAACTGTGGCGAAAGACGTGACAGGTGACCGGCTTGTGCAGCATCGCGCGCTGGGCGGCCTGTTTGACCGCCCGTTGAACAGAGCTGTTGAAAAGGTGATAGCGACGCAACAGCCCTGATCGTGGGTCCCGGGAAAGATTGCGGGCTGGAAAGACCCACTGCCAGGCGGAATCAAAACGGGCGTCAGGAAACTTGCGATCAAGGGCGTGCGGCAGAACCACCCCGCCGCGAGCCAAACGCGTGTCTTCCCCGCTGATGGCCAGCGCCCGGTCAATCTGCTGTTCGAGCGGACCGAGGCAACGATCCGCCAGGACCGTGACGCGATCCTTGGCTCCCTTGCCATCTCGAATAGTCAATGAACGCCGCTGCAGGTCCACGTCCTTGATCCTCAGTCGAACCGCCTCACCGACGCGCAAACCGGAGCCGTACAGAATCGAAACAATCAAATCGTACGGAGGCGCCAGATTCGCTAGAACTGCTCTAACCTCGCGCCGGCTCAGTACCACGGGAACACGCTGGGAGCGCTTGGCCCGGACGACGTCCTCCATCCACGGCAACTCGATTTCGAGCACCTCACGGTAAAGAAACAAGATGGCATTCAGCGCCTGATTCTGCGTCGCCGCCGCAACGTTCCGTTCTACCGCAAGGTGAGAAAGAAAAGCCTCCACCGCTGATTTCCCCAAGTCGCGAGGGTGTTGCAGATCGTGAAAACGGATGAACCGGCGCGCCCACTGAAGGTAGGCTTGCTCAGTACGAAGACTGTAGCGCTTGACGCGAATCACACGACGCATGCGGTCGAGCAGCTTTTCGGCCATGGTTGACGTCCATCGATGGAAAACCTGAAGTTTCAGCAAGATCTGAAACGAACGCCATCGGCCAAAGCCCCGAAGAAACCTGGGAAATCACCCCGCTATGTCATAGGTTTGCTTCATATCAACGAGCCGTATTGAGCCTCATTACAGCAAACTCAAACACTTAGATGAGAATCTGCCAGAATAAGGCAGGCTATGAAGCGAAATCGCCCAATATGCAATACTGCAACCTTCCGCCAGATATTTATTAGTTGAACTAAACCGCTTCGCGGTAGCTTCCCCAATCAGAATTCGGTGCCAGATTGATCGTTGATACTCGTGAACGACCGCTATTGGTCGATCACGACAGGAGTATCAACGATGACCCCATTACGCAA
>Ga0208623_100164_pt1 | contig 83328 bp, 67 predicted proteins | sample HotLakConsUCCL28_FD_184737 | JGI IMG/M metagenome (GOLD analysis project Ga0208623, IMG submission 184737) | Hypersaline microbial mat communities from Hot Lake, Washington, USA - Hot Lake Consortium UCC-L28 (SPAdes) (version 2) ...
GAGTTCTCATACCGAATTAATCGTTCTCAGAGCAAAGAAACCATCTTCCATAATTTGATTACAAGAATGGTTAGAATGGACAAAATTTACACTTACAAAATGATATGATCTTAGATGGACACCTCTATCTGTTCATTTATGAAATCATGGTTGATTTGACGCACTGTTTCAGGTTGTACAATTGAACCTTTTAAATCAGTAATTTTATAAAATTCGCCAATTTTTCTTAATTCGAATTTGTCGTATTTAAGAAAGTCATTAATTTGTTTTACTGCTTCTTCTACTGTAATTCCAAGTCCATGGTATCTTCTTGGGTCAACGGTTTCTTCAATAATCTGTCGGATAAAATCCTTTCCGTTTAATTCTCTTAGGCAATCTTCTGTATATTTCCATCTCGAAGGAAACCCAGCTTCGTAAGTGTTATTAAATCCATATTTATTGAAATAAGTCACAAGTTCATACCCTTTAACATAAGGAGTATATCCACTATCTCCACAAACAGCTTTTGCTAAATTGTTTAAACTAAATTCAGATATTTTCATGTATCGATGTCTTTCTTAAAATGGTTGCCAACTTATTTATTTATGCACCTTTGGTGCATTTATCCATCGATTTTGGGTGCATAAATGCACCTTTTTTACCGTTTATTTTTTTTCATCACCATCATCGTTCTATTTGGAATGTATAGGCTTACTTCCTGATTTTTATCCGTCTGATAGATCACTTGCTGATCCAGCCGTTCAAAGCCTCCATATTCCTGCTGGTCTGAGTCCAGTATAATCTGATAGCTGCCAGGCTCGGGAAATCGAATCTTCTGCCCAAAATAGGACTCGGTCGGGTGGAAGGAGTACACAAATACCAAGTCACCCCGCTCATAGGCTAGAATCTTTTTATCAGGCTCTAGGTAGAGTTGCGTGGCGGGACCTGACTGGAGTAAACGGTGGTCTTTGATCAGTTGGATGATGACTTGATCCCAAGCGTAGAGTTGGGCATAGCGAAGATGAGGAGTATCGGCCAGCGACCATTGTCTTCTCGCGTATTGGTAGCTCCAGTTATTTCCTTCCCGTGGGAAGTCTACCCACTCCGGATGACCGAATTCATTTCCGATAAAATTCAAATAGCCTTCACCCCCCAGGGAAAGGGTAATCATGCGGATCATTTTGTGCAAGGCTATTCCGCGGTCCACAACTAGGTTTTGCTCCAGTACCGACATGGAAGTGTACATTTCCTTGTCCATAAGCCAGAATGCTATGCTTTTATCCCCCACCAGTGCCTGATCGTGGCTCTCTGCATAGGCTATGGATTTTTCTTTTTTGGGCCGGTTGGTAAGCTCATGCCAAAGCTCAAACAGATCCCATTGTTCGTCGGTTTTGTGTTTGAGCGTCTTGATCCAGAAGTCGGGAATTCCCATCGCTAGCCGGAAGTCGAAGCCAATTCCTCCGTCTTCTACTTTTCGGCAGATTCCGGGCATCCCGCTGACTTCCTCTGCGATTGATATGGCTCGATTTTTCAGTATGTGGATGAGGGTATTGGCAAGCTGAAAGTAGAGGAGTGCATCCTGATCGACACCCTCGTCGAAATATTTTTCTCCCGAATCAAAACTCACATGTCCATGATGATGGTAAAGCATGGAGGTCGCCCCATCAAAGCGGAACCCGTCAAAGTGAAACTCCTCCATCCAATAGCGGATATTAGAAAGTAGAAACTGCTGTACTTCCCACTTGCCATAGTCAAAAAGCTTGGAATCCCATCCTTCATGATAGCCTCTGCTGCCGGGGTGAAAATACTGATGGTCGCTTCCGTCAAACTCATTCAGGCCTTCATTCACATTTTTGACCGCATGGGAGTGTACGATGTCCATGATTACCGCGATGCCCATTTCGTGCGCGGTATTGATCAGGGATTTGAGTTCCTCCGGAGTGCCAAATCGAGACGAGGGCGCAAAGAAGTTGGAGACATGATAGCCAAAGGAACCGTAATAGGGATGCTCCATGATGGCCATCATCTGAATGGCATTATAGCCCGACGCTTTTATTCTCGGCAGGATATTTTCTTCAAATTCCCGATAAGTACCAACTCCCGCCTTTTCTTGAGCCATTCCTACGTGGCATTCATAGATCAGGGGCATGGAAGCAGCTTCATCGAGGTGGAAGTTTTCATCTGTCCAGCGGAATTCCTGCTCAGGAAACCAAAGTTGGGCTGTGAAGTCATGCGTCTCGGTATCCTGCACGACTCGACGCGTATAGGCAGGAATTCGATCCAGGTCCCGGCCTTTGGCATCGATGACACGTACTTTTATTTTACTCTGATGCACGAAAGTGTGCTTGTATTGCTCAAAAGGCAGGAAAATCTCCCAATCTCCACGGTGATTGCGCTTCATGGGGTGAGATTCTCGATCCCACCAGTTGAAGTCACCCATCAGAAACAATTGCCTGGCAGCTGGAGCCCATTCCCGGTATACCCAACCTCTGCGCACGGGTTCCCAGTGGACGCCGTAGTATTGGTGGAAATTGGCAAACTCGAGTATGCTTCCCATGGCTTGCTCGATTTCATGTATTGCTTTGTAAAAGCGGTCAGTTCGCTCCTGAATCTTATCTGCAAAAGGCTCAAGCCAGGATTCGTCTTGGATTAATGCTAAGGTGTTTTTGCTCACAAAAAGTAGGGTTTTATTGATCTCAAATTAGGGAATTTTGAATGGAAAGGAAGCGAATTAAGTAAAAGTTGAAATCAAAATTTGGAATTATTTTTTGACTCTAAGAAAAGAGACAGGGTTGAGTTTTACTTTCGAATAGCCTTATCCTCCTTCCTAAGGGATGTGGGTGGTCGGTTACTGAGCTTTCCGATTATCCTGACCATTTTGAATCAATGTCGGAAAATCGAATAATCATAAAAATTAGGCCTTCAGGAATGTAAGGAATTTTGTACTTTTAATTTGTTATGGAGAATTCAACTATTCGAAAAGAGTTGCACCATTTGATCGATGGCGCAGATGAGGATTTGCTGAGACTCGTTTATTCCATTTTGTTGCCAAAGGATCAAGTTTCAGATTTTTCTAGAGAGCAATTAGATCAATTGGAAAAACGCTTCCAAAATCATCTAAAAAATCCTGAAGAAGGAAAAACATGGGATGAAGTAAAAGCAAAATTAAAAAAGTAAGGGGATGAAGTACCAGGTTCTAATTAAACCTGAGGCCCAAGGGGACCTGGAAAAAATATTTTTTTGGTATGAAGAAAAAGTTTTGGGTTTGGGAGATAAGTTTATTGAGGATTTTGAAAATAAATTAGGTCTAATTATACAAGCACCGTTTTCCTACCAAATACATTATAAAAACTTCAGGGTCGCTTTTTTGTCTATATTTCCAGTCTCAATCCATTTTGTCGTAGAAGGTTACCAACTCATAGTTTTGGGAGTTTTTCCTACAGCTGGGGATCCACAATCTTGGCTTTAACTTTTCTTGAGGCTTTAATGCTTCTCATACACCATCTCTGGCTCCAACACCTCCACATTGCCAGAATCATTGATGTAATCAAGCGTTACTTGCTTGGTCTCATTGATAAGCATCGGATCGTACTTTGCTGCTACGCGAATGTAATTTTCGGTGAAGCCATGCATTTTCCCTCCGTCAATATCCTCTTCGAAAAGCACTGTAAAGGTTTTCCCTAGATTTTCTTCGTAGAACTTCCTTCTTTTCTTTTCTGATAAAATTCGGAGCATTTTTGACCGCTCGTTTCGCTTTTTCATCGGAACCACGCCATCCATTTCTACTGCACGGGTATTTGCACGCTCGGAGTAAGTGAAAACATGGAGGTAGGAGATATCCAAATCGTTCAGGAAATTGTAGGTTTCAAGGAAAAGCTCATCAGTCTCGCCTGGAAATCCGACGATCACATCGACTCCAATACATGCATGAGGCATGAGCGTCTTGATTTTGCTGACGCGGTCTTCATAAAGTTCCCGTAAATAACGTCTCCCCATTTTCCGAAGAATGGTATTGGACCCGGATTGCAGTGGAATATGGAAGTGAGGCACAAAGCGCTCGGATCTGGAAACAAACTCAATGATCTCATTCGTCAGCAGGTTGGGCTCAATAGACGAGATTCGGAAACGGTCAATTCCATCGACTTGATCCAAGGCAAAAACCAAATCTGCAAAGCGTTCCTGTCGCTTGCCTTCCACGATTCCAAAATCCCCGATATTAACCCCAGTTAAAACCACTTCTTTTACATCTGTCGAGGCAATCTCTCGCGCAGACTCCAATACCGAGGCGATGGTATTGCTTCGGCTTTTGCCACGTGCGAGGGGAATGGTGCAAAACGCGCAACCATAATTGCAGCCATCTTGAACTTTCAAGAAAGTCCTGGTGCGATCATTGATCGAGTAGGCATTATTGAATGATTTAGCCTCAGTGATTTCGCTTGCAAGTACTTTTGCTTCCTGCTCCTTGGCAAAGTCGCCGAGCAATTCGTGAAGTCGGAATTTCTCAGCTGCTCCCAAGACAGCATCCACACCTTTAATCTCTGAGATTTCACGTGGCTTCAATTGGGCATAGCATCCGATGATAGCCACATAAGAATCAGGGGAAATCTTTTTGGCTTCCTTGACAATCTTTTTACACTTCTTGTCCGCGTTCTCTGTGACAGAGCAAGTGTTGATGATGAAAATGTCCGGATTCTCCTGGAAATCCACCTTTTGAAAGCCTCGATCTTCAAACTGACGGCTAATAGTGGAAGTCTCTGAGAAATTCAGCTTACATCCTAATGTATAAAAGGCTACCTTTTTCACAATTTTCCCCTTGATAATGAAGCTGCAAAGGTAAGTAATCTTACCTTCTTTTCAATTTTGGTAAAAAAGTCTCCAAAATTCATGTCTTTTCAAGATTTGGGTGTTTAAAAAGCTTATTTCCTTGAAAAAAGTATAAATTTTTCAAAATACTAGATGAAAAATAGGCCGAAAGCTTTTTCAAGTCAGTATTTTCCTATTTTTGTTGGTGTAAATTTAAACCACATACTTGTAGATATGGCAACATTAAGACAACAAGCATTGGCAATGGTTCAGTCCAGGCCAAGAGTGAAAGTTGAAGCTCCAGCTTTAAAAATCTCTGACTTTTTTGGTACAAACGTTTTTGGTTTGAACCAAATGAAGCAATCCCTTGCACCTTCTGTATATAAAAAGGTGATGGAGGCGATCGATAAAGGTTCCAAAATTGACTCCGCAACAGCCGAAGAGGTTGCATCAGCAGTCAAAACTTGGGCTCTTTCTAAAGGAGTCACACACTACACTCACTGGTTCCAGCCATTGACCGGATCTACCGCTGAAAAGCATGATTCGTTTTTTGATGCTCATGCCGGTCTTGAAAAATTTAAAGGTTCAGCGCTTGTTCAGCAAGAGCCGGATGCCTCTTCATTCCCAAATGGTGGTATTAGATCTACTTTCGAAGCACGTGGGTATACAGCATGGGACCCATCTTCTCCGATTTTTATCTTTGAGAAGACACTTTGTATTCCAACGATTTTCGTGTCTTACACAGGAGAAGCGCTAGATTACAAGACTCCTCTTCTTAAGTCACTCGAGGCGGTGAATGATGCAGCAGTTGCTATTTGCCAGTTATTTGATAGAAATGTGCGAAAAGTGTCTCCATCTTTGGGGGTAGAGCAGGAGTATTTTGTGATCGATAAGGCTCTTTTCTCAGCAAGACCTGACTTGGTAATGGCAGGCCGAACCGTATTTGGCCATAATCCTGCTAGAGGTCAGCAATTGGAAGATCATTATTTCGGTTCGATTCCTACCCGCGTGAAGGACTTCATGGTGGATTTTGAAATCGAAGCGCACAAATTGGGCATTCCGGTTTCTACCAGACACAATGAGGTAGCTCCAGGTCAATTTGAAGTAGCTCCAATATTCGAAGAAATCAACAAGGCCGTAGATCACAATCAATTGCTGATGGATCTAATGGATAAAGTAGCTGAGAAGCATGGCTTGAAAGTACTTTTCCATGAGAAGCCTTTCGCAGGAGTAAATGGATCTGGTAAGCACAATAACTGGTCTCTAATCACAGATACCGGTGTGAATCTTTTCCAGCCAAGCAACTCAGCAAGAGAGAATCTCCAGTTTTTGACTTTCTTGGTGGCTACAGTGAAAGCAGTTTACGATCACTCGGATTTGCTAAGAGCTAGCATTGCATCGGCAGGTAACGATTTCCGTTTGGGTGCCAATGAAGCTCCTCCGGCAATTATTTCTGTATTCTTGGGTGAGACCCTGACATCTGTATTGGATGAGCTGGAGAAAAACGGAAATATCAAGATCGAGAAGGGTGACAACATGTATATGAAGTTGGGTATTTCAAAGATTCCTGAAATCATCCTCGACAATACCGATAGAAACAGAACCTCTCCGTTTGCATTCACAGGAAATAAGTTTGAGTTCCGTGCGGTAGGTTCAAGTGCCAACTCAGCAGGTCCAATGGCTACCTTGAATGTGATTGTAGCTGAAGTACTTCGTCAGATGATGAAAGACATTGAGAAGGAGATCGCATCCGGAAAAGAGAAGAAGATCGCAATCGTCAATGTGCTTCGTAAATACATCAAGGATTCCAAGAAAATCCGATTCGAAGGTGATGGATATTCTGAAGAGTGGGAGAAAGAAGCTGCTAAGCGCGGACTTGCAAACTTGAAAAATACAGCTGATGCATTGGACGTCTACATGAAAAAAGAGACAAAAGAGCTCTACTCAAGACACAATGTGATGAATGAGTTGGAAATTTATGCACGCCATGAGATTATGCTTGAAGACTTCATTAAGAAGGTGCAGATCGAAAGTCGTGTTATGGGTGATTTGGCATTGAACCATGTTATTCCGACCTCTATTTTGTATCAAAACAAGCTCATCGAAAATGCCAATGGCTTGAAGGGGCTTGGTCTTGACAACTCCGCTGCTATCGAGACTATCAAGGATGTATCACGTCATATTGAAGCTGTGAAGTCAAATGTAAATGCCATGATTGATGCGCGCCGAAAACTCAACAAAGAGGAAGATATCGTCAAGCGGGCAAAGGGGTATCAAAAAGAGGTAAAAGAAGCCTACTTCGATAAAATCCGCTATGCAGTCGATAAGCTTGAATTATTGGTAGATGATGAAAGCTGGCCACTGGTGAAATATCGTGAGATGCTATTCATCAGATAATCGACTGAATTAGAATAAATCAACAGGTCATTTCTTCGGAAATGACCTTTTTTTATTTCAGAATAAACTTAAACTTTTATTTCAAATATTGATCGGATTCAAAAAAATATTCGGAAAACGCTCAAAATACTTAAAAAAAATTTTATTCCACTGTATTTTTTGTAGATAATTTTTAATGAAATTAGATTTTGAGTTTCAAAATCTTGATGAAGATGTTTTATTCAAATAAAAAATTGATGGTTTCAGATAAACTTTTAAAAAAAAATTGAAAAAGTTTTGCTATTATTCATAATAAAATAATAATATTGTTTTTGAAAATATTTCGGATTACCTAGATTTACTTAAGAATCGATAAGGTTTAAGCTAATTAATCAGTAGAAATGTTCGTGTTTATGACTTTGGATCAAATAAGATTTTAACAAAACTGTTTCGCTTATGAAGCATTCTTCGCAATTAACCCAGTTTCAAATCAAGTCCGGGCAGCCGGCAAATCAATTACAATTATTTCTAACCTCTTATTACCAGTTATGAGAAAAATTTTATCAATCTCGTATGGGCTGGCATTTATGCTTTTATTTAGCATACAGGCTTATTCCCAGACACGCATCCTGACAGGTACTGTTGTGGGTGAGGCGGATGATCTACCTATCCCCGGTGTGACGGTCCTTGACAAGACCAATCAGACCGGTACGACCACGGATGTGGACGGAAAGTATTCGATCAGTGTAAGTGATAATTCTGTTTTGGTGTTTTCCTTTATTGGATATGCTTCGCAGGAATTCACCGTAGGAAACCAGTCAATAATCAATGTAACCCTTGCTGAGGATATCTCTGAGCTGGGCGAATTTGTCGTTACATCCTTTGGTATGGAGCGAAATCAAAAGGCGCTCGGTTATTCCGTTACTCAGTTGGGAGGAGATAAGTTTACCGAATCACGAACTGTGAATGTGGGTAATGCCCTTACCGGTAAAGTGGCCGGTGTGAACGTAACACCTCCAGCGACCGGTGCGGCAGGATCTACTCGCGTGGTGATTCGAGGTGGGTCTTCATTGACGGGTAATGATCAGCCCTTGTATGTAGTCAATGGTGTTCCTATCGAGTCTGGAAACCTTGGTTCTGCTGGTATTTGGGGTGGTAATGACGGTGGTGATGGTCTTGCAGCCATCAATCCGGATGATATCGAAAATTTGACGGTCTTGAAAGGTAATACCGCAGCTGCACTCTATGGAGCACGTGCAGCAAATGGTGTAATTTTGATCACCACCAAGACGGGTAGTGCAAGACAGGGGATCGGTATCTCGTTCAACTCAAACTTTACCATGGAGTCTGTGGTAGATGAGACCAACTTTCAACGTATCTACGGTCCGGGTGAGAATGGAAGAAAGCCTCTTACTCAGGATGAGGCTATCAACAATGCCATCAATGGATGGGGTGCTCCTTATGATGGATCTCAAACCATTCAGTTTGACGGAGCGCAGCGGCCTTATTCTTACTTAGGTGAGGATTTCAATGATTTCTATCGAAACGGAATGACTTGGAACAACTCCATCGCCCTATCTGGCGGAAATGAGAATACGACCTACCGTTTTGCTTTCTCTAATTTGACAAACAATGATGTGGTGCCAAATGCCGGTTTTGACCGAAATGTGGCAAACATCAATGTGAACAGTAGGCAAGGAAAATTCACACTGGCAGTTACCGGTCAGTATTCCAAGCAAACTGCCACAAACAGACCGAGACTTTCTGACTCTCCTGGTAATGCCAACTTCTCCATGGTGGTAAAACCGGGTAATATTCCGCTGGACGTCATCAAGGGTGATCCAAATAAGCCTGGTGCCTTACCAGATGGAAATGAGCTTCGTTATCAGTCAAATGTCTTTCAGACCAATCCGTATTGGGCTGTTTATCAGTGGGGAAGAGAAGATATCACCGATCGTGTCATGGGTAATATGTCCCTTCGATATGATTTCACTGATTGGTTATACGCGCAAGGCCGCTTTGGAACTGACTTCCAGATTCGTGATGACTATGCTTTCGAAGCTTACGGTACAGCCTTCAAGCCACGTGGAAGCTACAATACTACCATGAGAACTATCCAAGAGACCAATGCTGACTTCTTGATTGGTTTTGATAAAACATTCGGAGATTTTAGTGTAGACGGATTTTTGGGATCAAACATCATGCGTAGAACAATCGAGAGTCAAAATGGTGGTGGCAACGATCTTGTAGTTCCATTTTTCCACTCCGTGACCAACGTTGCAGCTCCCACATTTGGATATGGATTCTCTGAATTGGGGATCAATTCCTACTTCGCTGCGGCCAACTTGGGTTATAAAAATCTGATTTTCTTGAACTTGACTGGTCGTCAAGATCAATTCTCTACACTTTCTCCAGCAAACAGCAAGCTGTTTTATCCTTCTGTCGGCTTATCAGCTGTGATCTCAGATATGATTGAGCTTCCAGAATTTGTGACTTTTGCGAAAATTCGTGGTAACTGGGGACAAGTAGGTGGAGGTGCTCCAAACCCTTATGCACTTAACTTGCAATATGGATTGGTAGGTGCAGGACACCTAGGAGCCAACCTTGGACAGATCAATAATGGTTCTATTCCAAACTCTGGTCTATCCCCTTATACTTCTACAGAATATGAAATTGGTGCAGATTTAAGATTCTTCGAAAACCGATTAGGTATTGATGTCGCTTACTACAGAAGAAGAACTACCGATGATATCTTGAATCAGGGTATTTCTGCCACATCCGGTTTTGGATCTACTACAGTAAACATCGGGGAATTGGAAAACAGAGGTATTGAACTATTGATCAATGCCACGCCTATCATTGCCGGAGATTTCCAGTGGAATGTTTCCTTCAACTTTGCTAACAACGTTGGCGAAGTACTCAGCTTGGGAACCAACGCTGCCGGTGATCCTGTTGAATTCATCAATTTGGATGAGGCAAGAACCAGAAGAGAGCGAATCCGACACATTGTGGGGCAGCCATTGGGTATGATCACGGGATTCAAGCATTTGGAGATTGATGGTCAAAAAGTTTATGACGATAATGGGTTCCCGGTAACTACTCCCGGATTTGAAACAATCGCAGAAGGTCGTCATCCTATCTCGGGTGGTATTACCAATACCTTCACTTGGAGAGGTTTCCGCTTGATGACCTTGATTGACTTCAGAAGTGGTGGTTCTGTGATGTCAGGTACCAACTACTTTGCTTATCAGTTTGGATTGCATCAAAATACCCTACAGGGAAGAGATGGCGATTTGACTGTGACTGGTGTGACTCCTGAAGGTACTCCTGGTACATGGACCATTCCTGCTGACCCAAGTGATCCCAATAACTACTTGATCGATCAGTATTGGCAGCGATATGCTCAGGTGACCGAAAATGTTGTTTATGATGCTTCATTCGGTAAACTTCGAGAGCTTTCATTCGGCTATACATTCCCACGTACCTTTGTGGAAAAGACTCCATTCCAGTCGCTTTCACTTTCATTCGTAGGAAGAAACTTGGCAATTCTTTGGTCTAATGTGCCAAACATCGATCCTGAAGCAGCATATACCGTTTCCGGAAATTCTCAGGGTCTGGAATACTTTGCTGTACCAGCTAACAGAAGCTTCGGTTTTAATCTTTCTGCAAACTTCTAAGTCGGCTCAACCCTAAACTATTTAAACAATGAGAATATCAAATAAAATAACAGGTCTGATGTTGGCTTCCATGCTCTTTGCTACTTCTTGTAGCGAGCAGGATCTTTTGGACTTGAATATAAATCAGAATGCGGTCGAAGATATCGACATGCAGTACCTGTTTTCCTTGGGTACACTTCGCATAGGCGGAGAGTATGAAAATACTCGTGCAAACATGCTCTATGCTGCTACGATGATACAGCATACTGCATCTACTGCAGGATACTTCAGTGGGGATAAGTATTTCTACAATGCACAATATTCTGGGGCTTACATGGAGCGTCATTTTACTGATGTGATTCGGCTTTTCTCAGAGGTAATCAGAAAGACAGCTGATGATCCCAATGAAGCCAATGTCAATGCTGCAGCGACTATCCTTCGGGTATTTGATCTGCACAGAATGACAGATATGTACGGAGATATCCCTTACTCTCAGGCTGGCTATGGTCTAGAGGCTGAGGAAAATTGGTTCCCCACTTATGAGCCTCAGCAAGAGGTGTATAACAAAATGATTGATGATCTAAGAGCAGCTCGCGATCGATTCTCCGCTTCTGCGAGACCTTTGGGAGCTCAGGATTTCATTTACTTTGGTGATACGGATAAGTGGAAAAAGTTTGCTAACGCTCTTCTTATGAGAATGGCAATGAGAATCAGCAACGTAGACCCTGCTAAAGCTCAGGAAGTATTCACTGAGGCCAATAACAGCGGTGCTTTCACCAGCAACGATGATATTGCCTATATCCATTATTCTCCAGGACCTCAGGGCGTCAACCGAAATGGTCTGAATGATGGATACTGGAACACTTACAAGTACTCTAGAGACTGTAAGATCTCTGATACTTTCATGAGCTGGATGGATGCCAATAATGATCCTCGTAAAATGATCATCACAGGAGGCATTGGAAATCCTGAGGATCCTTCTACTTGGATTACCGAACCGGAAGCACAGGTTGGGCTACCAAATGGTTATAATTCTACCAATTTGGTGGAGGCAGTTCCGCCGGGTACCTTGGATGGGTTTAGTGTAGTGCAACAAAACTTCTCAATGCTTAATCTGAAATACCTTGATTGGGAAGATCCTTACTATTTGATCTCCTATGCGGAAGTTGAGCTAATGAGAGCTGAAGCTGCCTTGAAAGGATGGATTGGCGGAAGTGCTGAATCTCACTTCAATGCAGGTGTTGCAGCTGCTATCAATGCTTGGACTTTGTTTGATCCTTCCTTTGCCGTTCCTGCGGGAGACATCGATGCATACATCGCAGGAAGAGGTTTCGGTTCGGCTTCCGATGAAGATAAAATGCGTCTGATCGGAGAAGAGTACTGGGCTGCTACCTACCTGAATGATATCGAATCATGGTCCAACTGGAGACGTACAGGGTATCCTGAATTGACTCCGACTCAGGATCCTAATGCTTGGGAAGGTAATTTCATTCCAAGAAGGTTAATCTACTGGGAGACCGAAATTGGCGCTAACCCTGATAATTACCAGGCTGCAGTATCAAGAATGGGCGGAGACCTATTCGCGACACGGATCTGGTGGGATGGCGGAAATTAATTTTCTGTTAATTTGATTTGTTTGCAGAGGTTTTGATTCATTTCAAAACCTCTGTCTTTTTTAACTTGCCTCAAAAAACTCAAACATGCGAATTCTTACCTTCATACTACTCCTTTTTGTTATATCCTGCAGCAATCCGAAAACGGAATCAGAAGCTGATATATCGGATAAAAACTATCATATCGTTGGCTATGTAGCCGGCTGGAAAACCGTCAAAGCCAAACGAATTGCCGCTGAAAGGCTCACTCACATCAATTACGCTTTTGCGGATGTGAGAGAAGGTTTGGTGCAAAATATGGAAGGAAAAAGTGAGCGAGACAGCTTGAATTTTTTGGAACTCCATAAGCTGAAAACCATAAATCCTGACTTGAAAATCTTGGTTTCTATCGGAGGGTGGACTCACTCCAAGGGTTTTTCCGAAGCCGTTTCCACTCCAGAAGGAATCGAGAAGTTGACGAAGTCTGGAATGGATTTTTTGGTAAAGTACAACTTGGATGGTCTGGACTATGATTGGGAATACCCAGGGCTTCCAGGTGACAATAATCCCTTTAAGCCCGAGGATAAAGAAAACTTTGTGGCTATGCTGAAGAGCTTTCGAGAAGCATTGGATTCCCTTGGCTCTGTAACAGGGAAAAAGTACCTAAGTACCATTGCTTCCGGTGGATTCCGTACTTATCTGGAAGTAAATGACCTAGCGGCTGCACAGGAATACCTAGACTTCATCAATATTATGGCTTATGACTTCTACACTGCTGGTGATAAAGTCACAGGTCACCATGCAAACTTATATGACAATGGAGCAAAGGGACGCTCTGCCAAAACTACCGTTGAGGAGCATATTGAATTTGGTGTCCCGGCTGAGAAATTGGTTCTTGGAGTCCCTTTTTATGGGAGAATGTGGAAAAATGTTCCACCTGATGAAAATGGGCTTTTTCAGTCGGGAGATTTTGAAATGGGCTTACCCTATCATCAGATTTTTGCCCTTTCGAAGTCTTCTCAATACCAACGGTATTGGGACGAAAAGGCTAGTGTTCCCTACCTGTATTCTGCAAAGGATTCGGCTTGGATTACTTATGAGGATCCGGAGTCTTTGGCCGAAAAAATGAAATTTATCAAAGAAAATAAGCTGGCAGGGGCGATGTTCTGGGAGATGAGCGAAGATAATACACGCACCTTGCTCAATGCTGTATATGAAGGATTAAACCCACAAGCCAATACACCCACAAATTAACCCACACGATGTTCATGAAAGCTTACTTCCTTTTTACCGCTTTTTTTATTTCCATAGTTTCTTTTGCCCAAAACTACGATGTAATTATCATCGGGGGAGGAGCAAGCGGAACGGCTGCCGGACTTGCTTCTGCTCGTAATGGGGCCAATACTTTGATCATTGAAGAAGGGCCCTGGCTGGGCGGAATGCTGACTGCTGCCGGTGTTTCCGCTATTGATGGAAATCATCGTCTTCCTTCAGGGATTTGGGGGGAGTTTCGGGCTAAATTGATCGAACATTATGGCTCCCAACAAGCATTGTCTACCGGATGGGTCAGCAATACGCTTTTTGAACCCAAAGTAGGGAATCAGATTTTCAAGCAAATGGTAGCTGAAACAGAAGGACTTTCAGTCCACTTCAACACCCAATGGAAAAGCGCCGATTATATCAACGGTCTTTGGAAAGTAAATGCTGAGAAAAAAGGCCAAAGTCTGGAGTTTTGGGCTCCGATCTTGATTGATGCTACCGAGTTGGGGGATGTTGCTGCAAGGCTCGGTGTCCCATACCGTCTTGGAATGGATGCCCGTGATGAGATCGGAGAGGCTTTTGCACCGGAGCAGGCCAATGACATCGTCCAGGACCTTACCTATGTGGTGACTTTGCAGGATTTTGGACAAGGTTCGGACAAAACAATTCCTAAGCCGGCTAATTATGACCCAGCCGAATTTGCCTGTGCCTGTGCCCATGCGGATCCAATCACGGATGAAGATCCTACGCTCGATTGTCAAAAGATGCTGGACTATGGCAAGCTTCCCAATGGAAAATATATGATTAACTGGCCCAACTGTGGAAATGATCACTACGTAAATCTGGTCGAATTATCTCCTGGGGAGCGGGAAAAAGAACTCGAAAAAGCCAAGCAGACCAGTTTACGCTTTATCTATTACATTCAGCAGGAACTAGGTTTCAAGCATTTGGGAATTGCGGTGGATGAATATCCTACTGAAGATGGTCTTCCCATGATTCCCTATCATCGTGAATCACGTCGATACCGAGGAATGGTGGATTTTACCCTACCTTTTGTCCGTACTCCTTATGATGCTCCTAGTCCCTTATACCGCACGGGAATTGCCGTGGGCGATTATACCATTGACCATCATCATAAAAAGAATCTGGATGCACCAGCCATTGATTTTATCAAAATCCGTGTGCCATCCTACAATGTTCCTCTTGGCGCCTTAGTACCAAAATCCCAATCAGCATTAATTCTTGCCGAGAAGAGTATTTCCGTTTCTAATATTGTCAATGGGGCATCCAGGCTTCAGCCGGTCGTTTTGGGAATTGGGCATGCCGCTGGAGTACTAGCATCCATAGCTGCCGAGCAGCAGAAAAGCCTGCAGGAAATCTCCATTCGGGAAGTTCAGCAGGCTCTTTTGGACCAAAATGCCTATATCATGCCCTTTTTGGATATGAATCCTGAGGATCCACATTTTCAGGCAATGCAACGAATCGGTGCTTCGGGTATTCTGAAAGGGGAGGGTGTTCCGTATTTGTGGGCAAACCAAACGTGGTTTTACCCTGATAGAAGGGTGACAGAATATGAGTTGATTCAGGGCTTGAGACCTTTTTCTGATTCCCTAGAGGCTTTTTGGGGGGCTAGTGGAACCTACCTGACTGGTGAACGCCTCCAGGTACTTTTAAACCTGGTATCTGAGATCTCCTTGAAGGATTTGGCTGATGCTTGGACCGATGCCGGATTGCCGGGAAGTTTCACCACTGAGAAGGAATTGAACCGAAGAGAAGTCTCCATCTTACTGGATAGGACGATTAATCCTTTTGAAAGAGAAGTCGATTGGAATGGGGACTTGAAATAATTTTTCTTTCCTTGTAGCGTAAATATCAAAGCATCCGTTCCTAAATAAACGGATGCTTTTTTTGATTTTGATGGTGTCAAGTAAAAGATCAACAGCCTTGAATATCAGAAGAGCAGAATTAAATCAAAAAGTGAAATAAGTAAAATCACGACGGAGATATACTTAGTGGTGTGGTGATTTCTCCAAATAGAATTACGCATTGAATTGGTCAGACCAAGAGTTGATTGACGGTTGCAAACGTCGCTCAGCAAAAAGTGAGGAATTATTTTTTAAGAAATACTATGGCTATGTCATGGGTATCAGTCTTTCCTATGCCAAAGATCGGGACTTAGCCCAAGAAATTGTCAATGATTCTTTTCTGAAGTTTTTTGGATCAATTGAATCCCTCACAGATCATCAGGCCGTCAAGCCCTGGCTTCGTCGAATTACCGTGAATACAGCGATTGATTGGTACAGGAAAAATAAAAAGTACAGTCAACAGCAGGAAATTAATGAGCAAAATGAGGTCTTTCATGAGGTCCATGCTATAAGTGATATGGCTTATGAAGACTTGGTAAAACTGCTCCATCAGCTTCCCGAAGACCACTATTTGGTGTTCAGTCTCTATGAGGTGGAAGGCTACAGTCATCGGGAAATCGGTCAAAAGATGGGGATTACAGAAAGCTCTTCTAGGGTTTATCTGGCTAGAGCGAAAGCTCGATTAAGAGAATTAGTAGAAATGCACCTGAAGGAATATGCAGGAAGATAAAATATCAAAAGAAATAGCCGATTCTCTTCGAAAGCATCAAGAGAATCATCCTCAAGCTTATGAGGCAGGAGCTTGGGAGGCTTTTGAAAAAAGTAGGAAATCGGGTGGTTTTCCATGGTTGCCTGTCGCTATAAGTGGAATCGCCGCATGCCTTCTGCTTGGCCTGGGTTATACCTGGATCTCTCAGGATTTTCAGTCAGATAGTATTAATCAAAATGAGGTGGTTACGAGCATAGAGTCTGAATCTCAGCTCCCAACTACTCCCTCTCAAGTTGACTCTATTGAAAAGGGGGAATTAGAAATCTTGCCTGATCCAGTAGCTCCGGAAAATTTGATTGCTGAATCTTCCAAAGTAAGCTCCATAGAGCCTGTTAAATCAGAAAATACAGAACAGTCTATTTCAAATTTTCAAAGCAAAGAGCTAGTCGAAGATTCTGGGGTTCCAAAAGAAAAAACGAGTGATATTCCATTCAAATCATTGTCTGAAGCGGAATTCAAACAAAAACTTCTGGCAGGAGACTGGTCGAATTCGAGTAACTCAGAAGCCGAAAACTCATACTATCGAAATAGAGATTTGGCTGATTCTTCTGAAATAAGCGATAAGATTGATGAGGCTTCATGGAATATGTCCTTAGCAGAGGAAGAGAAAAGGTCAAGAAATTCTAAAGCCATCGCTTGGGAAGTAGGGGTGGCTCCTGCATTTGGTGGAGGTACAGGTGATGGAGGTGGACAGGTTTCTAGCAGCAGTCTGGGCTTGGGAATGGCATTGGCCGTTCCTGTGACAGAGAAAATTAGACTGGGAACCGGTTTGGCCTTGAATACTCTTAGCCAGCAAAGTGAAGTGGTATTTTCACCAGCAAATGCCCTTGCAAGTTCTATCGCACCTTCTGAAGATAGAATTACCGTCAATCAGGCTCAAGTAGAGCTTCCGCTGTTTGTTCAATATCCAATCAATCCAAGTAATACTATTTCCATAAGAGCTGGGTTTTCTTCTATCTATGCCATCAATCAGCAAGCTGATTTGGAGTCTTCTTTCACAAGGCAGGTGGTTGTGGCAATTGATGCGGCGAATTCGAATATCAATGATGCTAGAATCATTCAGGAGTCAGTGATACAAAATACTTCCTTGGAACCCGCCAATCAGCGGTTTTATCCTTTTGCCACAGCAAACTTTGGATTGAATATTCAGCTGCTGGAAAGCAAAAATGTGAACTATGTTCTAATGCCATTTTATAATCTCCCTTTGACAGATTTCACAGGTTTTGGTGAAAATCCCGGTCTAATTGGCGCGTCTTTCAAAGTAAAATTTGGGAAGTAAAGGTTTTTGAACTTGTCTTGATAAATGGGAGATTAAAGTCTCTTGAATTTCATTTTTGATCGGTTTCCATCTTACTGGCATCCAATTTTCATTTCCTTTTTAAAATTGTGCGCCATCGCTGGGATGGTGTGGTATCTTTTTTACCCAGCATTTCGCTCGTCGTACTTCTTTGACCTAATTGGCGCAAGTCTCATGACTTGTGCCTAAAATAATGCAGTCTCTTGACTGCCTTTTTTGTTTTCGTCTTCGTCTTGCTGGGATCTAATTCCCGTTTCCTAACCAAAAATTAAGGCCCAGCGCTGGGGTGGTTTTGTATCTTTTGTACCCAGCATTTCGCTCCGCTCATACTGGGCTGTTATAGGTCGTGCCTTCAGCACTCAGATATTTCACCGAACGGAGTGTGGTTTATTTTGCAAAGCCTATTTCGCCAAAGGTGTATTTCATATTTTTTCTTCGCAGGAGAAAAATCTTCTCACTGTTTTAAGGTTGTTTATATCAAAAAAAACCGGAGCAATTGTGCCCCGGTCTTAATTCATTGTGATGGGATTTTTAGGCCCCGATATAGTTGGTAATAAGTTGAAGGTCCAGCTCCTTGGATGTTTCATTGGCATCTTCATTTCCTTTCAGAATTAGCGTGTAAACAAATCTTTCCTTGATTTCGACACCATCGATTTGAAGCAATGATTCTCCGTTTTCGACAGATTTTACATCAATGTCGTAAGTCCCTGACTCCAGCTCCGCAAAATCTGTGATATCCTGAAACTTTACATTTGGAGTGATCGGCGTAGTTAATCCCGAAAACTCGACATAGACCTCTCCGAGTTCTGAGGAAAGGTGTGCAAATCGAAGTTGCGCTAAATCTTCCACAGGATCTTCCCATACATCTTCGACTAGGGTAGATTCGAGCTGATCATCTTTGCTGCTTAGGAAAATCGAATAGACTTTTTCCACTTCAAGAGTGACATTTTGCTCCAAAAGGCTGCTGGTACTCGATGCACTGGTGTAGCGCATCAGACGCTCACCGATGAAAAAGGGGCTATAGGCGATGAATTCAGAAAACCCTAAAGGTTGCTGTGTTACCTGATTGTTATCGGCGAAAATATTGAGGTCAGGAGCCGTAGCCGATCCCTGATAGATGGAGACATAAGCTGCTGGTGTTGGGTCAGGAATGTCAATGTCATCCAAACAGGAAGTTGCAAGTAAAGCCAAGCCGCCGAAAGCGAAGGACTTCATGGTAATTGATTTGAACTTGGATACTGGGTTTTTAATCATAATTGTGCTAGTAATTGGTTTTACTCCTAGACGCAAAAAAGCCGTGATTCGCTTCAACCACGGCTTAATTTTTTATCATTTTTTGTCTTTATTCCTCAGGATAAGGGATGTAGACAAAGCTGGTAAAGGCTCCGTCCATCACAAAAAGACAGCAGAACTCATCAGGATCTTTGAATGCTTTCTTAAAGTCCTCTAGGGCATCCTCGGCTATCAGCTTGCGCTGCACAAATTCATCGACATAGGTGATGAAATAATTCCATTCCAGGTTTTTTTCTGCTTTTCCCAAAAACAACTTTCCGATGGGTTGCATTTCCTTGGAAATGGGAAAAATAGGAAAGTCTGAAAATCCCCTTGACTTGACCTGGTAGGCTGCCTCTTTGAGTACATCTGAGATTTTTATAAAATCACTGCTGATGGTACCCAAGTATTTTCCGTTGAGTTCGGGATCGTTAAAGTCAGAAATCATGGCTTTAAGGTTAATCGTACAACATTTTCTACATGATAGGTCTGAGGAAACATATCTACAGGCTGAATTCGTTCCACCTGGTATTTTTCAGCTAGCAAAGCCACATCTCTAGCCTGTGTGGCTGGGTTACAAGAGACATAAACGATCGTAGGGGCAGCAAGGCGAAGCAGCATTTTCACTACATCTTCGTGCATCCCTGCTCGAGGAGGATCAGTGATAATCACATCCGGAGCTGCATGCTGCGCAATGAATTCTTCATTGAGTACATCTTTCATGTCCCCCGCATAGAACTGTGTGTTTGGGATTTCATTGATTTCGGAATTCAATTTCGCGTCCTCGATCGCAGCCTCCACATACTCGACACCGATTACTTGCTTGGCTTGTTTGGCTACAAAATTGGCAATGGTACCTGTTCCCGTATAGAGGTCATAGACTACTTCATCCCCTTTTAGCTCTGCAAAATCCCTCGCAACTTTGTACAGTTCGTAGGCTTGTTCAGAATTAGTTTGGTAAAATGATTTGGGTCCAATTCTAAACTTGAGCCCTTCCATTTCTTCCTCGATGTAGGGTAAGCCTGCGAAGGTTACCAATTCTAAATCGTGGAAGGTTTCATTTCCCTTGGTATTGATGACAAAGAGGAGGGAAGTGATTTCCGGGAATTTTGACTTCATAAACTCCATCACAAGCTGAATATTCTCCGCATCATCTTCACCAAACTGGACAATCACCATGGTTTGACCCGTAGAAGTAGTTCGGATGATGAGATTTCGAAGCAAGCCTACCTGATTTCGAATGTCGTAGAAGCTCAGTCGGTTTTGGAGGGCAAATTCTCGAAGGCTATTTCTCACCTCATTGGAAAGACCGCCCTGCAGGTAGCAATGATCAATGTCGATGATCTTATCAAACATCTTTGGGATATGAAAACCCAAGGCATTGCGCTCAAACTCCTCGCCGGATCGAATCTGCTCGATGGTCAGCCATTTTTTATTCGAGAAAGTAAAGTCTAGCTTATTTCTGTAGTATCGGGTATTTGCAGATCCCAAAATGGGTAAGACCTCAGGAATTGGAACCTTGGCAATCCGCTCGAATTGATCGACTACCTGCTGTCTTTTGTAGGTCTTCTGCAGATCATAGTTGATGTGCTGCCATTTGCAGCCGCCGCAGGTTCCGAAATGCGCACAAAATGGCTCCACTCTATCTTTGGAGTATTGGTGGAAATGTACGGCTTCCCCCTCCATAAAGGAGCTTTTTCCCTTGGTGATCCGTACGTCCACCATGTCTCCCGGAGCGACGTTCCCCACAAAAACCACCTTGCCTTCGTGATGTCCGATGCATTTCCCTTCGGAGGCAATGCGCTCAATGACCACTTCGGTGATGATCTTGTTTTTCATTTTTCTCGACATGGCCGCAAAATTAGGTAAAATGAGGGAGAAAGAGATTTTGTGAAAACTCTTTGATTGATCTCAAGAGCAAAAATGGCGCGAAAGTTAGATTTAAAAGTGAATTTTAGCCTTGTCGAAATTATCAACCGTTTGCATTAAATTTTTCTTTTATTTCTCTCTTAATGCTTCTTTTTGACAAAGAAAATTTGGTATGTTGAGCAGGTTTTTTTCCTATGAAAAGAATCAAGTCTTCTACAAACCCAAAATAAATCGGTTTTTAATGAGAAAACCTACTTTGTCTTTTTCGCAGATCATCAATATGAATGTCGGGTTTTTTGGCATTCAGTACAGTTTTGGTCTACAGCAGAGTGCAGTCAATCCCATATACGACATGTTGGGTGCTGCTCCTGACGAAATTCCCATTCTCAATTTGGCAGGCCCGATGACCGGGCTTTTGATTCAGCCCATTATAGGAGCGTTGAGTGACAATACCTGGAGTCCCCAATATGGAAGACGAAAGCCTTTTTTCTTTATTGGGGCTTTGTTTTGTAGCATCACCCTCTTTTTGTATCCCTTCAGTAGCTCGCTATGGATGGCGGCTGGTTTGCTGTGGGTGCTTGATGCTGCGAATAATACAGCCATGGAACCTTATCGTGCCTTGATTGCAGACAAGCTTCCGGATGAGCAGTATAGTACCGGGTTTTTGACGCAGAGTTTCTTTACCGGCCTGGGGATTACCTTGGCAAATGTTTCGCTTTTTGTATTTCAAAAATACATTCCCGGCACTTGGGGTTCTTTGCCATATTGGGTTTATGCGTCCTTTTTCCTTGGTACAGTATGTTCGATAGGGTCGGTGATGTGGAGTATATCCAAGACGCCCGAGATTCCGCCAAGTGAGGAAGAATTGAAAGCGCTGAGAAAGCGAACAGAAGGGATGCCCCACCCAGCCATACAGTTCTTTCTCTCGATATTGACCACTTTGTTTGCTTACCTGGTCTTTTTGCTATTGATTATTCCAGCTTTGTTTTCAAAAGGACTGCTACACCGGGTCTTGGAAAGGACTAAGTCGAACAATAAGACACGGATACTTTTTGCCCAAAATATCGAAATCATCGAGTCCATCATGGTCATGCCAAAAGTCATGTGGCAATTGGCCTTGGTCTATCTGTTTCAATGGTATGCACTCTTTTGCTATTGGCAAAATGCCGCCAAAAGCGTCGCCCAATCGGTTTGGAATACCAGTCCAAGCGGTGATGCCAAACTCTACGAAGAGGCTGTGGGCTGGACCGGTTTGGTCAACGGATGGTACAATGTGGTCACCTTTCTTTCGGCATTTTACCTAGCCCGAATGGCTACCAAGTTTGGTCCCAAAAAGGTGCATTTCATTTGCCTGATTATGGCTGGTGTAGGATTGATGGTTTTTCCACAGCTGAGTAATAAATATGCCCTTTTTATACCGATGGCTGGATTTGGGATAGCTTGGGCCAGCATGATGGGGGTGCCTTACCTCCTGGTGGTCAATGAAATCCCCAAGGAGCGCTATGGTGTGTATATGGGGATTATCAATATGATGATCGTGATTCCCATGATTTTGCAGACGCTGACTTTTGGCTTCATTTCCAAAACCTTCCTGGGAAATGACCCCGGATTGGCCATCGTTTTCGGAGGAGTATTACTGATTGTGGCTGCAGCTGCGGTCCTACTAATCAAGGAAAACAAGAATATCATAACAGATCAGCCCATCGGAGGCAGCGGACATTAAGAATGACTATTGAAGTGGGAAATAAGGATTACAAAATAATGGTAGGTGAGTTTGGGATCAGTAGCTCAGGAGAGCATGCTGAATTTTGGAAAAGGTTGGAATTGGGATATGAGAATCTCCGGCAGCTTTATTTTGCTATCTATGGACATCTTGAAGATGCAGAAGTCAAATTTCAAGACCTTCTTCGATCAATAATTTCGGCATATCTGAGTAGGTCAGCCGACCTCAAAAAGCAGGATTTGTCCAAAAAGTCTGACTGGTTTCTTTCCAATAACTTAGTAGGCATGAGCTTATATGTGGACCGTTTTGCAGGTTCTATTGCTCAAATGGAAAGCAAGCTGGCTTATCTGGACGAATTAGGAGTTAATTTCCTTCATTTGATGCCACTGTTCGAAAGTCCTCAAGGGGAAAGTGATGGTGGTTATGCAGTGTCTGATTTCCGTAAAGTCGATGATCGCTTTGGGACGCTTGAAGAACTTTCCTCTCTCCGCAGAAAAATGCATGAGGAGGGGATGTACTTGATGCTGGATATCGTACTCAATCACACTTCGCATCGACATGAATGGGCCGAAAAGGCAAAATCCGGTGAAAAGAAATATCAGGATTATTTTTATATGTATGATAATCGCTGGATACCGAATCAGTTTGAGGCGGCTATGCCCGAGATATTCCCTGAAAGTTCGCCCGGTAACTTCACCTGGTCCGAAGACTGTCAAAAATGGGTGATGACCGTTTTTCACAATTATCAATGGGACTTGAATTATCGAAATCCGGAAGTCCTGCGGGAGATGCTGGATAATATTCTTTTCTATGCCAATTTGGGAGTGGATCTGATTCGAATCGACGCTCCTGCATTTATCTGGAAAGAGACCGGTACAAGCTGTCAAAACCTACCACAGGCCCACACACTTCTCCAACTGATCAAACAAGCTGTACAGATTGCCAGCCCCGGTATGGCCATTTTGGGAGAGGCCATTGTTGCCCCTAATTTTATCATGGAGTATTTCGGAAAAGGTGATCGGGCAGGGAATGAGTGTGATTTTGCATACAATGCTACACAAATGGCCCTTCAATGGGATATGCTCGCCTCAGGTGACACTCGAGTCATGCTGGAAGCGCAGCCCATTTTACAGCAGAAGCCTCCGGGAACAAGTTGGATAGCTTATACCCGTTGCCATGATGATATAGGACTGGGCTATGATGATTGGATGATCTCAAAGGCAGGAAAGGATCCTTACATGCATCGAAGCTTTTTGAAAAATTACTTTTCCGGTTCTTTCCAGGGAAGTCCATCCCGCGGGGCTTTGTTTTCTAGTAATCCCAAGACTGGAGATGCCCGTATTTCCGGAACCTTGGCCTCTTTATGCGGTTTGGAAGCAGCATTGCATGCAAAAAATGCATATCAGGTCGAGCTTTCTATCCAAAAAATACTCTTGATGCAGGCTTTTTCCATTTTTCAAGGAGGGCTACCGATGCTGTATTACGGGGATGAATTAGGGTATTTGAATGATTATTCCTTTCAGCATGATCCAGCAAAAAGCTATGATAATCGATGGATGCATCGGCCTTTAATTGATTGGGAAAAAGCAAAGAAGCGTCATAAAGAAGAAACTGTGGAGGCGAGGGTCTTTTTAGGATTAAAGCGATTGATACAGATCAGGAAAAGTCTTCCTGCCATTTCGGATCACAATCCTATTCGATGGATAAATCCCCACAATATCCACGTAGCGGGGTTCCTTCGGGAAAAAGAGGATCAGCGAATTTTTATCGTCGGAAATTACACCGATAAAAGCTCTTTCTTGACTTGGTATGCATTTAAAGAGTTTGGCTTCACTCCCAAAAAGCTTTGGGACCATTACTCAAAAGAAGAACTAACCGTCGCTGGGGATGATCAATATTTAATCCTCGAGCCTTATGGATTTAGGATATTGGAAGTGCTTACCTGATACTATTTCTGAGTAGATTCCCGAATGATCAGGTCACTTTTGATTTCAGTGAATCGGTTTGCAGATTCTTCATTTGGATTTTGTGTAGCCTGAAGCAAGATTTCAGCGGCCATCTTACCCACCTCAAATCCGTGCTGTTCTACCGTACTAAGGGAAGGGTTGATGACTTCTGAAATTTTCCAATTACTAAAGCCCATTACGCCCACCTCATCCGGAACTTTTATTTTAGCTTGCTTCAAGTAGTTCATCGCTCCCAATGCAACCGAGTCTGTGATACAGAAAATAGCATCCGGAGGATTGTTGCTTTCCATAAGTTGCTTCGCAAAGTCAAAGCCCTCTTCTTCTGCGATATCCTTACAATGGGGAATCCAATTCGGGTCAAAATCCAATCCATGCTCCTTTAAGGCTTTATGATAGCCTGCAAGGCGGTCCTTAGAGTTTCGAACATTTGCCAGGCCATTTATATGGGCAATTTTCCGATATCCTTTCTCTATTAAATGGGCTACCGCCCGATAAGCACTTTCCAGGTCATCACTCGTGACCACAGGGCTTTTGAGCTTCTCGGAATACTTGTCAAACTGAACGACTGCTTTACCTTCATCCAAAAAATCCTGAATGTGATCCACTTCTTCAGTTTCATTGGAAATAGAGATCAAAATCCCGTCTACATTTCCCGCAAGCATATTATGACAGGCGTGGATTTCATTTTCGAGTTTTTCATCGGTTTGGCTGATAAGGACTCGGTATCCCTGCTTTTTGGCTGCATGAAGTGCTCCGCTGATAATGGATGAAAAGTAATAATGCACCACTTCAGGCACGATCATCCCAATCGTCATTGTCCTATTTTTCCGAAAATTGACGGCTATTGAATTTGGGATATAATGATGCTTTTCTGCATAATCCTTGACCAACTTGATGGTTTCTTCCGAAATTCCCTGATAGGAATTAAGCGCTCTTGAGGCTGTAGATACGGAGATACCAAGCTCTCGAGCAATGTCCTTCAGTGTAACACGTTTTTTCTCGGTCATAATTATTTGACTGATTTCAAAAGATGAATAATGTCTTAATCCTCCGAAATGACTCTACCTTCTTGATCTAGGATCAGATTCTTCACTTGATCAGAAGATTTTAAAGTGACTCGGATGCGAGGATTTCCCTCTTCTTCATAAAATCGTACTTGCTCCACGTTATATCCGGGATATTGTTTGAGAAGGTTTTCTTCCATCCATCCCGGAAGCTGATCCACGTAAGGGATGGTGTTGTCAAAACGGAATTCAGGATCAAGATTTTCCTTGTGCTCAATAAATTGATTGATCCCGTCTTCGTTCTTCACTAGGTCAAACTTGTCATACAGCTCGCCAATGGCTGTATAGGACTCAAATTCTAGTTTGTTGTCTTCGATGCTGACCACTTGAAAAAGCTGGGTGTTTTCGGCAGCACGATCTCTTACCGCTCCCCACTCATCCCATCCATCGGGTTTGATATTGTACATTTTGCCACCACTGACCGATACTACGTAGACTGTCCCCGTCGCATCTTGCATATTCAATCCATCCATCACGTTTTCCCCGGGGGCTACACGGCCCCGGCCGTAGCTGTGATCGTGTCCTTGAAGTGCAAGATCGACCTGATATTTATCAAAAATGGGTTTCCAAAGCTTCCTAAGGGCTTCATTATCCCTTCCTGCAGATGCAGAAAACAGTGGGTGGTGATAGGTGACGATCACCCATTTTTTGGTGTTGTTCGCCAAGACTTCCTCCAACCATTGAGCTTGGATTTCCTGGTCTCTGTTACTGTCCAAAAAGATGAACTTGGCATGGGGGTAGTCCATGTAATAGACCGTTTCTTCCAGTCCTTTAGGTCCGTTGAGGGGTAAATTGAACTGTGGTCTCCATTGGACGGATAGGCTTCGCTGTCTTTTTTCGCGGTCTGCTTGATTCAAATAATTGTACTCGTGATTTCCCGGTACAGCCATCGTAGGGACCATACTGTGTATAAATCCTCCTGCTGTAAACCATTCATGCCATTCCTGTTCCCGGTGGGCATAATTGATCAAGTCTCCTGCATGAATGATGAATTCTGCTTCAGGAGCTTTTTTAAAGCCTTCGCGAATCAATCTTGACCAGAGTTCAAGTACATAATTTTGGGCATCGCCTACATAGAGGAAGGAAAATCGATCCGAAGCTTTCTGGCTAGCTGTTCGAAATTGGAACCATTCAGACCAGCGTTCTCCGTCACCCACTCGGTAGGCATAGACTGTATTGGGTTCAAGGCCTGAAAAGCTAGCCTGATGATAATGAGCGACCGTTTCTGCTTGCGCAACGTTTCTGGAGTCCAAAATTTCCGTTTCAGCCTTCTGAGTAGTCGCATTTCTCCAAAACTTAGGAGCAGCAGTGGCCAAGGCTAGTTCTGCATAAGCCTCTTTAATTTCGGTATTGGTTCGCCAATTGATTCGTATTTCCTGACTTGGGTCTTCTCCAAATGATATAACGATCCGATCAGGATAGATGGAAGGTTGACTCCAATCAAAACCGAATTTGGGCTCTTTGTAAACTCGGATTTCCTGCGCCAACATCAGGTTGGAGGTAAAAAGAAAGAGGGCGAGAAGTATGGTGGATTTTTTCATTTCAATGCTTTTTGACAAAATACCACTTTTTAGTTTCTAAAGTTTGGTATTTGGTGCATTTGAATATTTAATAACAAACAAGTAACGGCTTCTTTATTTCGAGAATTCCTGAAGTCTTTCATTGATCCATGTTTGATAAAATGAATAGCAATCAAGGCTGAATTTGTTCAGCTCCTCTGGATTTGCCCAACTTTTGATTAAGTCACCGTCCTTTTTTAGCCAACTTTCTTGAATCTGGTTCAAATCCATTTTTAACCTTGGAAAAAGGAGCTTCCAGTTTCGCTCTACGATCGCATGTAGCTTCTTTGCCTGCCACCACAGGGAATCATCTTCGAGATAGGAAGGGTTTTTTAGAAAATTGGTTTCGGTACCAAAATAAAACGGGATGTATAAACTTTGGCAGGGGTGGGGGCTTGGGCAAAACCAAATGGTGTGCGGTTGATTGTTCCTAATTTCTGCCACCATACTCCCGGTGGTTTCCGAAGGGTTGGTCAGACCGGTCGCATGCATACAAACTGAAGCTGCACTGGCCTTTTTGGGATGAAAGTCTTCGCCTGTGGGATGGTGAGACTTTAAAATTTCCATCATTTGTTTGGGGCCAATTTGGCCTTTTTGACTGATGAGGGATTTCTCAGTAAATGACTTTCGATCTTTGGCTTTGGAGAAATAGGTGTACAGAAAATCTGAAAAGCGACTTTTAAAACCTTTTTTGGAATTGAAAATGGAGCTCAAATACTTGTCTTCCTCCGTGATTTTCCATTCTTCAAAGTCATCCTCCAAACTCAGACAATTGGAGATGCTTGCGTAGTCCTTTACCCTCTTCCAAGCCCAGGATTTGCCAGCTGTTTCCAATAACAAAGCATCCTTTTGATCGGCGATTAGGAAGCTGTTGTGATAGTAAAAGTTTTTGTTTCCATAGCCTCCACAGGCGTTTTGACCATGTCTTTCCAAAAGTTCTAGTATCAGGTCTTTGGCAGCCAAAGCAGTCTTAGATCGCTCTAGAGCAAGTCTCAGCAGGTCCATTCCGGTGAGTCCCTGCTTGGATTTATCAAACTTTACCTGGGTGAAAACCGCTTCATTCCCTATGGCTAGTCCCCATTCATTGACGCCCATTTCTGCACCCCACATCTGAAAAGGCTTCGAAAGCCAGGCTTCCCATGTGGTGCTAGTTTGAGGGATTTGTAGATAGGTGCAGTTTAAAGTCTTTGCGGAATGGGTTTTTCGAGGGATATGCAATAGCTGATGGGCTTCTAGGGGCTCACGGTCAGAGTTTTTTGCAAAAATTAAATTTCCTAACTCCGAAATGATGCCTTTTGCCAGTAGGGTGTCGCACATGATTCTAGTAGTTCAGTGACCAAATTCCAGCTCGTGCTGCTGCTGTCGGCTTTAGCGCCTGACCATTCAGTATGGCTAATGGCTGACCATCTGCGCCCATTTCCCAGAGTTTTCCCCTGAGAAATACATTCATACCGACCTTAGCCGAGGTTTTACCAATTTTTCCCGGAAGGGCATATTTATTCCAAGCCTCCCACTCGGTGATTTTTTGAATGTCGGTCAGCTCAGTGCCAGTAGGTGCTTCCATACCATTATAGCCTTGCCAAAGGTTTTTCATGGCGTTTTCCCCGGTGAGGTAGGAGGGTACAAGGATAACCTCAGTTTTTTCTTTTGCAGCTTTTGTATAAGGTTCAGGATACCAGCTATCTGCACAGATCATCAAAGCTGTTTTCCCCATGGGTAATTCGAAGACAGGTAATTGCTCCACAGGTTGGCTTTGGACAAAGGGAAGTTCGGTGTCTATTGGAAAGGCTTTTAAAATTGGTTTTCCGATGATTTTTCCATCCGGACCAAAGATGAAGGAAGCATTGTAAAGTGGTTCGCTGGAATCAATAATCAGCTCGCCATCGATCACTTGAGGTTTTGGTAAAACAATACTTCCTGCGGCAATAAAGCAGTTGAAATCCTTAGAAAGCTTGCTGAATGTGTCAAAATAGTCTTTGGCCATCTTCAGCGATTTCATTCGAAAAATGGCGGCCGTTATTTTATCTTCTTCTTTTGATCGAATGAGGTTGATGGAAAAATCCACGATGTTGGACAGAATCAATGTGGTCATTGCTTCTTCAACTGTCTCTTTTTTCGCCAAATTATGCTTCTCGCCCGATAGAACCAACCACGTACCCAAGTATTCTGGAAGCAGGACAATGGTACTGGATCGAATAAGGCCTGTCTTTCTCGATTCGTGCAGGTAGAGTTCCAACTTCCGATAGAAGGTTTCCTGATCTAGGTAGTCGCTCGTCTCCATGTAAGGCTGAATCCCTACAATGTTACTTTTTGAAGTGTCCGAGGGATTGATTTCTTCTACCAGATCCAAATACAATTCAGGCTCCTCTAGCGGATAGCTTCTACCTGAAAAGGACCAAATGAGCCAAATAAAGATGATTAATAAAACTGAAGATATCAGGATTCTCCTCATGAAGTTAATTGGGTTGATTTTTTTATGATTTTGGAGGCGGCTGCTTCTCCTGCCAATACGGCGCCTTCGATATATCCATGCCAGCGCGTAGCAGCTTCCGTACCTGCAAAATGCAATCGATCTTCTGATCTTCTATAAGCATCCTGAAAAAGGGACCAGCTACTTACAGGCATCAGGCCTGCATAGCAGCCTTTTGACCAAACTTCATCGCTCATCGTAAAATCAAGGTATTGGATGTCATTTTCCGCTTCTTCACCAAAATATTGCTTCAAAGACCGCATCATCCGGTTTTTTCGCTCTTCTTCAGAAAGAGTAAAATATTCATCAGCTCGGTTTCCGATTACAAATCCCATCAGAATCCCGAAACTTCCATCAGCCGGGGAGCAGTCAAAAACAGTCTGATGGGTCAATGGGTCATCACTCACCACCTGTCCGCTGTATTTTAATTTTCTCCAGAAAGGCTTCTCATAGATCATAAAACACTTCCCTACACGACCCATGGGATAGTTTTGAAGTAGTTTTTGCTTATCGATCGAAAGCCCCGGTTCGAATTGAATCTGGTTCAAAAGCGGAGGGGGAATAGCAAGAATAGCTTCTCGGGCTTCTATTGACCGATCACCAAAGTCCACAGAAATCGAATCTTTACCTTGAAGTATTCTTTTCACAGGTGATTCGAAAATGATATGATCATCAAAAGGCTTGGCCATTTCTTCAATGAGCCTTTGCATTCCACCTTCAATTCGATGCTGCTGGGCTCCATTCTTGATATTGATCAGGCTATCCAAAGAAGTACCTGAGCGAATGTAAAAGAGCGCATGTAGGAGAGATATTTCGGAGAGTTCGCAGGCGAAGATGGTCTCGCAACCAATCTTGATTACTTCATAGCAGGATTTGGTTTTTGAGTATTTCTTTAAAAAATCTTTCAAAGTGATTCCATCCCATTTGCCTGCTTTTGGGTGAGTCCAAGGAGAGCGGACGTCGACCTGTCTAGCCATTCGCTCCAAGCTTCGCATCAATATGTCCAAGTTGATCAGCGATAGGGGATCCATCTTGGGAATGATCCCTTGGTAAGTCCTGATTTTTCCTCGCAGGTTTAGGATATTCTTCCCCTCATCATAGGTCTCAAAGTAGGGGATGTTGAACTCTTGACAGAGCGCATACATTCGATCTTGAGTAGGTCCAATCCATTGTCCACCTAGATCGACATAGAGATTTTCGGATAAATGCTTGGTGAAAACCCGACCGCCGATTCGCTCTCTTGCTTCCAAAATCAAAAAAGGAATCTTGGCTTCATGAAGTTTTTTTGCTGCAGCTATTCCTGAGAAACCGCCGCCAATGATGACTACTTCCGTCTGCTGGATATTCATGCTGGAATATAGGCAGATTTTTGATTTTGTGCTTTCGGAAGGTCAGTTTGTGTAGCTGTCTGGTTTAAAAAAACGCCATAAGAAAAAAGTGAATGAGCCACCAATTTCATTAAGATTTTTACTTCAATAAAAGTGCATAAAATATTGAAATAAATGTAGATATATTATTTGTTTAAAAGTTTTACTTTATAATAGTTTTGAATATTGTATCTCCAAATTAAATTTGGTTTAGTAAAAATCTGGCTACTGGCTCACCAGAAAATCCCTGAACTCATCGGTATTGAAGTTACTCATTCCTTCTTGGTAAAAGACTACTTTTCCTTTGGGGTTTACGACCAAGGTGGTGGGGATAGATTGACTTTGTAAACTTCGATTCAGTCCATAGCTTGCATGCATTGCTGGGAAAGCCCAACTCTTACTTTCGATGAGATTCTTACTTTTTTCAAATTCATTGTCCAGGCCTATCATCAAAAACTCAATGTCTTTTTGATCTTCTATTGATTTATAGAGTTCTGAGATGTGTGGCATTTCGGCCCGGCATGGTCCACACCAAGAAGCCCAAAGATTGATAAAAAGCGTCTTGCCTCTATAATCGGAAAGCTGAATGGTATTCCCCTGAAAATCCTGGAAGCTTCCCGAGTAGTCGAAACTCTCATCAGTCCGATCTACCCGCTCCAGGTTTGGTTTGATGAGTCCAGTGGAAAGCAAAACAGATTGGATGCCCCCTTGCACCACTGGCAGCAGTCCGGTGAAATACAAAAAGGCAAAAAGGGCTATAATCCATCCCCAGGATTTTACTTCTTTAAGTATGGTTTCTTTTTTCATCAATTACTTATTCGTTTAGCCTTTTTGAAAGGCCGTCTTTATTGACTGATTGTCAAATATGGTTACAGGAAAAGTTTGAGTAAGCTACCGGCTTCCAGCCTTTAGCATAAGCGTAAGAAGAAATTTCAGGATTGCGCCAAACAACCCTTCGACCTTTCCCTCTTTTCAACCATTTCAACTCATTCACAAAATTACTTTCTTATCCTCAGCGCCTTAGTGACAATCGATACAATTCTCTCTTTTTGTCTCCAAAAGGACTCCTATCTTGCGGGAAATTTCTGCAGTTTCTAATTAAAAATATGAGTTATCAGTTCAAAATCGCCGAAGAATTAAATGTCAAAGCCACGCAAGTGCAAGCTACCATCGAACTCTTGGATGGAGGTGCGACCGTCCCTTTTATCTCCCGATACCGAAAGGAAGCCACGGGAAGCCTAGATGAAGTTCAGGTAGCGGCAGTTCGGGATCGCTTACAGCAATTACGAGATCTGGACAAGCGGAAAGAGGCAGTCCTAAAATCAATCGAGGAGCAGGGAAAACTTACCGATTCCCTCAAGAAGTCCATCGAGGAAGCGGAAACGATGGCTCGCTTGGAAGATATTTATTTGCCATACAAACCCAAACGACGTACCAAAGCGACTATTGCTAGGGAAAAGGGCTTGGAGCCTTTGGCGGAATTGATTTTCTCGCAAGAAAGCATAGCCCTTGAAGAGGTAGCCAAAAAATACGTCAATGAAGAAAAGGAGGTCAGCACGGTGGAAGATGCCTTGCAGGGTGCTCGTGATATCATTGCAGAGTGGATCAATGAGAATGCCTCACTCCGTGAAAAAATGCGGAATCTTTTCCTGAAAGAAGGTGTATTTCGCTCCCGCGTCATTCCCGGCAAAGAGCAAGAAGCTATCAAGTATAAGGACTATTTTGACTGGTCAGAAGCCATTGCCACGGCGCCATCGCATCGGGTATTAGCGATGAGGAGAGGAGAGAAAGAATTGTTTTTGATGCTGGATGCTACACCCGAAGAGTCAGATGCTTTGAGTTTGATGGAAAAGGAGGTCATCACTGATGCTGAAAATACTTCTGTGGAGCAGGTGAGACTTGCAGTCAAAGATGCCTACAAGCGCTTGCTGAAGCCAAGTATGGAAACAGAAATCCGCCTACTTACCAAAAGAAAAGCGGATGAGGAAGCGATCAAGGTTTTTGCAGAGAATGTGCGTCAGTTGTTGTTGGGAGCACCCTTGGGCGAAAAAACCGTCATGGCTATTGATCCGGGATTCCGAACAGGCTGTAAATTGGTTTGTCTCGGGCCGCAGGGACAATTACTCCACTATGAGGCTATTTTTCCGCATGAACCACAGCGAAGAACGGCTGAGGCAGGTCTTTCGGTGAGAGGGTTGGTTAAGAAATTCGATATTCAAGCGATCGCCATTGGAAACGGTACGGCAGGTAGAGAAACGGAGGAGTTTGTTCGCTCCCTCGGATTACCCAAATCTGTGATCATTACCCTTGTCAATGAAGCTGGCGCTTCCATTTATTCTGCCTCAGAAGTAGCTCGGGAAGAATTCCCCGACTTGGATCTGACCGTTCGTGGCGCTGTGTCCATTGGGAGAAGATTGATGGATCCCTTAGCAGAATTGGTCAAAATTGACCCGAAGTCAATCGGTGTGGGACAGTATCAGCATGATGTGGATCAGTCGGCCTTGAAGAATTCCCTAGACGACACGGTGGTCTCTGCTGTGAACGCCGTGGGGGTAGAGGTAAATACTGCCTCGAAGCAATTGCTAGCCTATGTATCGGGACTTGGACCTGTCTTAGCACAAAATATTGTCAACTTCCGGAATGAAAACGGTCCCTTCACGAGTCGTGCCCAACTCTTGAAAGTGCCTCGCTTGGGTGACAAGGCCTATGAACAAGCGGCTGGATTCCTACGAATTCGTCAGGCGGCTAATCCACTTGATCGCTCAGCAGTCCACCCTGAGCGCTACGAATTGGTAGAAAAAATGGCCAAAGACCTGGGAGTGGCGGTTCGGGAGTTGATGCTTTCAGAGGAACTCCGGCAGCGAATCAACTTGAAGAATTACCTGTCTGAGGCAGTGGGAATACCGACTCTGCAAGATATCCTGGAGGAGTTGGCGAAGCCAGGTCGAGATCCACGGGAGCAATTTGAGGTATTTGAATTTGAAAAAGGTGTCAATGCCATCTCGGATCTCAAAACCGGCATGAAGCTTCCGGGAGTGGTCACCAACATCACCGCCTTTGGTGCATTTGTAGATGTAGGGGTGCATCAGGATGGATTGGTGCACTTGAGTCATTTGGCAGATCGTTTTGTGAAAGATCCCAATGAGATCGTGACAGTCAACCAAAAGGTGCAGGTGACGGTGCTTGATGTGGATGTGGCAAGAAAGCGGATAGGTTTGAGTATGAAGGCTGATCCTTTTGCAGAAAGAGTTAAATCAGCCAAAAAGCCAGCTCCAAAAGCAAAACAAAAAGAAGAACCCCAAGGCAGTATGGCAGAGAAATTGGCCATGCTAAAGGGGAAGTTTAGGTGATTGTCTATCAGCAAACCAGCATTTGAAAAACAATTCACATTGAAAAAACTCAAAAGAACCGTGGGAGGAATCTTTCGGTTTTTTTGCTATAAAAACCGGTTTGACCGGTAAAATTGTAATTGTTTGCTCTAGAATAATTAGTTTTATAGCCATTGAAATCTGTCAGGATTTGAAAAGATTTCCAATGAATTGGATTTGAATAGGAAAACTTACAACCATTACCTATAACTGATAAATTTTAGTTCATATAAATATTTGTCGCTAAAAAATAAATATCCCTTTCAGAAGAACCGTTAGAAAAATGGCTCTGAAAATTGGCAAAAGGTGTGTATGTCGTAGCCAGCTTTGAGAATAAGGATGAGTTCAAAGTAGAGAATGTTCTTTGTTTTTAGAAATAGTCCATTGCTCCTGGATCTGGCAGATTAAATAACCTACTAAACCTGACGAAATGAAGATTGAAATTACAAAGAGGAGGAAAGTTTCTTTGCTTTTACCTTAAGAGATCGGGTGGCCGAATTAGATAATGGAATCAAATCCAATAATTATTTGGATTTGGTAGGTAAAGAATAAATTAAGCGGAATTCTTGAACGGACTTCTAGCTCTAAATCAGGCAAAGATTAATTTGGAAAATGAGTAATAAGAACGAAATCATACTATATCAAAGTGATAATCTGTCAGAGCATATCGAGGTTAGGCTGGATCAGGATACGGTATGGCTTACCTTGAATCAAATTGCTCAGCTTTTTGATAGAGACAAGTCTGTGATTTCAAGGCATTTGCGCAACATTTATAAAGAGGGAGAATTGAGCCGAGAAGCAACTGTTGCAAAAAATGCAACAGTTCAACTAGAGGCTGGTAGAGAGGTCTCTAGAGAAATCGATTATTACAACCTCGATGCGATTCTCTCTGTGGGGTATCGAGTCAATTCCAAACAGGGCACCCAATTTCGAGTTTGGGCCACCAATGTTTTACGTGATTATTTGCTAAGAGGAGTTGCCATAAGTCAACGAATGGATAGAATGGAGAACCATTTCGAAGAACTTTCCAAAGAAGTAAAAGAAATCCGTTTTCAACTTAAAACCCAAGACTTACCCCGACAAGGGATTTTTTTCAACGGACAAATATTTGATGCATACGTATTTTTATCAGGCTTGATCAAACGCGCTAGGAAAAGCATCCTACTCTTAGATAATTACGTGGATGAAAGTGTTTTAACCCTTTTGAGTAAGCGAGGTGAAGGAGTCAGCGCCACCATCTACACCAAAAGCATCAGCAAGCAGCTACGACTGGACAATCAAAAGCATAACAGTCAATATCCTGAAATTAAGGTTGTCGAATTTAGTGAAGCCCATGACCGCTTTTTGATTCTAGATGGAAAAGACTGCTATCACATCGGTGCTTCACTCAAGGATTTGGGAAAGAAATGGTTTGCTTTTTCGAAGATGGAGGGGATAGCAGGAATGATATTGACTAATCTTCCCTCAGCTGAAGATGATAAATGAGCGAAGAAAATAAGAACTTATTGAAAAAGCTGGCTCTTTTGGAAATTAGCTTTTTAAAGAGTAATATAATACTGAAGGTGGTCCTATTGTTGAGCTTAAGTTTTATCAATATTTCATAAATATGATTTTGATTACCATCTCTTAAAATCTAATATTCGACTGGGAAATGAATTGAAATAAAATTAGCCCAAGCTTTAAAAACTTGGGCTGTTTTGCTCTGGTTGGGGCTTTGTTTTATCAATTCCAATTTCCTCTTCTGCGACCACCGCCATCGTCCATCAGATCCTGATAGTCTTCCATATTCGTGCCTTTAGCAAAGCGACGGATATTGTAGCTGAAAGTCAGCATAAAGTAGCGCTGCAGTACGTTTGTCTGTACATCCTCGATAAAGGTATCCGTGATATTTCGACGAATATTGTTGTTTTGGCGGAAGAGGTCATAGACATTTAGACTGATTTCTCCGCGTTGGTTACCAAAAATCTTCTTACCCAAACTCATATTCACCAGGGTAAAATTCTGATCAAATCCTTCCGAAAGGCCTCTGTTTGCCTGATAGTTGATATCTGTTCGGAAGACAAAACCTTCCCAGAAAATCCAGTTGAAGTTGACTCTTGCCCGCTGATTGAAGAAGTTATTATTCAGGTTGGGGTTCAGGGAATTTTCTACCCGACTGAATGACATACGGGTCCAGATATTAAAGTCAATCTGATCGGAAATGTTACTACTCAATGAAAGCCCGGTGCTGAGTCGTCGGGAGAAGTTTGTTCCATTCTCTCCATTGACAAAGGTTGGACGGTTGGTGATACCTGCTCCGGCATTGATATTTAGATTAGACTTTAGGAAATCCACCGGCATTCCATAGTTTGCCCAAGAGCGAAGATCCCAATAGCCATTTAGATTGACAGGGCTGAATAGCTGCGAGCCGGGCTCAAGGACAATTCCAGGTTGGATTTCTGTAGCTTCCTCTGCGATAAAGGAACTGTTGGCAATGATATTATTGACAAAGGAGGTCTGGGCAAAGAGAAACCAACTTTGATCAGTTTCCGGATTATTGCTTCGGAATCGCATACGAAGTCGATTAGAGTAGGACTGGTCCAAATCTGGATTTCCTACATAGAGTTGAAGCGGGTTAGTATTATCGACTACTGGCTGAAGCTGTCGCAAGTTAGGTTCTTGTACCCGGGTGTCATAGTCAAGCTGTAGATTGGTATTATCCGTGATTTGATAATTGAATCTGACGGTTGGCTGCAAGCTCTCGAAGGTTCGCTGGAGTTCAAAAGCCTGAGGGAAACCTTGCGTGTTGTCCAATCGGGCATTTTGGTATTTAAGTTCCGTTTGGATTCGGATTTTTTCAGTTTTGTACTGATAGCCTAGCTCAGTTTCCTGAGTAAGGAATTTGCTTTCGAAAGTATTACTAAGTGCAGTATCCAATTCCAAAATAGGCTCATCAATAGCTTCATCAATTACATCGAAGATCAACTGGTCCGAGTCGTTCAGGCGGTTACCAATTTCGTATTCAAGCTCAAGTTGGCTTCGCTCACTGATGGCCTCGGTAAATGAAATTCCTGTCTCCCAAGAACTTCCACTACGGTCTCGATTAATCTGCTGATTGATGATTTCTGTTCTGGATTCAGGTACAAAATATTCATTTCTGGCGATTCGATTAGCGCGATCCTTGTTCCAGTTTTCACTCATTCTTCCCCGGAAAGTCAGCGTACGACCTGGCTTGTCAAATTTATGGCTGTAGAAAATCCGATTGAAAATGTCATAATCTTCATTTTCTGCATTTCTGGTATTTTCGACAGTGTTGATCGGATCTATGCCGTTGGAAGTTTCTCCGTTAAAACCGGAGTTTTCTGTTTCAAAACGTGCCGAGAAACGCGGAATGAATACGATTCGGTTTTTTTCATCAATGTCATATTCAAAGCGCATATCAAACTGATGTCGGTTGTTTATGCGTGTTTCGGTACTGACTTCATCGTACAGCTGATCGCTTTCGCCGGAGGTGATAAATTCCCGAAAACGCGTAGAACGCTCGAAGTTTTCCCGGCTACTGAAAACATAGCTACCGGATACCTTGATTTTTTCACCCCATTTATCAGAGTAGTTCAGTCCGAGAATGTGCGTTTGTATGATGCCGTTTTGTGGGCGGGCATTATTCTGGGCGTTGGGATCGGATGAAAAATCGGTGACATTGATATTATTGGAAAGACCCGTAAAAGTGATTCTTCGGTCATCGTCAAAGTCATTGATACTAGCTCCTACCAAATACCGATCATCAGTTCCGTATCCAGCGCTGGTTCGGCCAAATTGCCCTTTTCGTCGATTGGGCTTGGTGATAATATTGATGGTTTTCAATCGCTCTCCATCGTCAAATCCACTTAATCGCGCTTTTTCACTCAACTGATCGTAGATTTCAATACTTTGAATAACCTCTGCAGGTAAGTTTTGTAGGGCGGTGCGAACGTCCGTCCCAAAGAATGGCTCCCCATCCACAAGGATTTGTGCGATTGCCTCACCTTGAGCTTGCAGCGAACCGTCCTCAGAAGTTACTCCGGGAAGCTTTTCGATCAAAGTCTGCGCACTGGCATCCCGCATGGTCTTAAATGCATCTGCATTGAACATTGTCGTATCAGACTTGTTTTGGCTGGTGGATCTTCTGGCCTGAATGGTCACCTCGTCCAAATCTGTAGCTTGCTCCCGAATGGATATGGTACCCAAATCCAAATTGCCTAGCATCTGAATCGTCCGGAAATAATCCTCGTATCCTAAATAATTGATTATTAGCAGGTAATCGCCTTCTTTGATCGATTCGATTTCGAAATTTCCATCCAGGTCAGAAATGATTCCGTCCACTTGAGAAGAGTCAGTCACATTGAGTAATAATACGGTGGCATTGGGGATGGTTTCCTGATTTTTGCCATCACGGATTTTTCCTTTCAGCGTGTAATTCTGCGCCATGCCAAATGAGGAAATGGCTAAAAATAAAATTGTTAATAATTTGGTTTTCATGTAGTTGGTCAGTAATCAATAAATACAAAGGTAACTTCGAATTTTGAAGAGGGTTTGAATTATTGGCTGAGCGGTCAAAACCTTGAATGAATTGTCACCGACCGTGTAAAATATTTGCGACAAAAAATGTCAAAGAAATATGTTAATTTTTCACACAAGTGAATGTTTATAAAAATGACATTTGTATCTTGCTGATGTAAAACGCATTGATCATGGAACAAGTCGATAAAATCAACATCAGCACCAAGTCCCTTTCTTCAGGGAATGTGCAAGTAAAGTTTTTTGTGGAAGGTAGCCCCAAGCAGGAATATGGCTATCTGCTAGTCAATGAACCCAAGCCCGTTGGGGAGATTATTGCTGAGATTCAGAATAGGTTGGCCCGTCGAAGAGCCGCAGCGCAACGTATAGACCCGCTTTTTCCAATTGCGCCTCAGACCGATGATTTAGACTTTTATTTGTTTTCAGCATGAGTTGCTTAGCTGGAAATATTCGGTTTCTGCGCAAGCAGAAAGAGCTTACGCAGCAGGATATGGCCGATCGGCTTAATATTCAGCGTACCATGATATCGGCCTACGAGGATGGAAGATCCGAGCCAAAACTTGCAACCCTTTTACAAATTGCTGAAATATTGGAGTCAGGAGTCGAGGAGCTTTTGGAGCATGATATCGAAAAGGAGGGAAGAAAGGCTCTGCAGAAGCGAAAGATCAATATTCTCACCATTGCCGCCGATGAATCCGACCGGGAGAATATCACTCTTGTTCCTCAAAAGGCCTCTGCCGGTTACCTCAATGGATTTGCGGATCCGGAGTTTATGGAGCGGCTGCCTCAGTTTCATTTGCCCAATCTGCCAAGGCAGGCTACCTATCGTGCCTTCGAGCTTGCAGGTGATTCCATGCTGCCTTTGATATCGGGTACAATTATCATCGGTGCTTATGTGGATCAGCTTTCGCAAATAAAAAGCGGACGAACTTATGTATTGGTGACTGCCTCAGAGGGAGTCGTATATAAGCGAGTTTTCAATTATTTGGCAGAGAACGGAAAGCTTTTCCTAGTATCGGACAATGAGCATTACAAACCCTACGAGATTCGGGGAGAGGACGTGTTGGAGGTTTGGGAGGCCAAAGCTTTTATCAGTACTGATTTTCCCAATCCGGGAGATAAAAAGAAATCGCTCAGCCTCGCAGATCTAGGTGATATCCTGAAGGATATTCAGGAAGACTTGAGAAAGTTAAGAGATTAATTCTTACTCAAAGTGAGTGGTAGAATTATCTGGGTACTTGGGAAGTATGCTTCCCCGGACCATCCATTTCCATTCGGGAATAAACTTACTTCCCCAGAAATCCCAGTCAGACTATTGTAGTAATCGGCATAATAATCTCCATCTTCAATTAGTCCTGAACCAGAACCTACCTGCACATCCAAGAGGTTGTATTCAGCAAACTCAATCATTTCTCCTCGCTGGGAAAATACCCAAATAGCTTCACTACCATCCTGAGCTCTTAAAATCCAACGGCCTGATAAGCTAGCAGTAGAACTTGAAGGTTCTTGTGGTGGGGTATTATCATAGATTGGTTGATCTACTACTTCCTCTGAAGAATTAATATAATCGATCGTGTCGTCATATTCTTTCATGTCCATTATAAGACCTATCACAGAAATCAGAACAAACCCTCCCAAAAGCCATAGGTAGTTTCGCTCAATCCAAGATTTTTTTCGGAAAACAGGTTTTGGTTTTGGAGGCGGTGAGGGAAAAGGTCTGGGTTCAGGTGTTGGTTTGGGGGCTTTTCCCACAATTTTCTCCAAAACCTCTGTCAGTTGCTCGCAATCGTACTTCCACCGACTGCTACTGATCTCATGGGCATGTCGACGTGTCAAGGGCTTCAAGTCTTCAGGAAGCTGATCCGCAGAAGGCATGACAGCGCCATTGACCAAGACTGGAATTACGCGAATGTCCCGCTTTAGAGCTGCAGCTATTTCTAATCGGATAAAGTCATCTTCCTTAAAAAGTCGAGGGTTTCCCTCCGAATCTTTAATATTGACCCAATGGGGGCCAATCATGGCAATCAGAACTTTGCAGGAGTTTAATGCACGATCGATGGCTTCTACAAAATCAAGCCCAGCTTCAATCGCCTCTACATCCAAAAAAACTGAGTTTTCACCAAAAACTTCCTGCAAATGATCCACCAGGCGTCCTGCTTCTCCTGAAGCATCCTGTCGGCGGTAGCTGACAAAAATCTTATTGTTTGACATAGTGCTTCATTATTCTTACTTAAATGTAAGAAAATCAAAGCTTTAAATGCAATAGCAAAAATGATAAATCAGTTGGAGGTCAATTTGCGCATGTGCTCCTCGATTTGCGCAACGGCATCAAATTCCGGATCGATATTTAGAACTCCCTTTCCGAGTTCGTGCCAAAGCCCATCTCCGCAATCAAGATAAATTCCTCTTTTTGTGCCTGGCTTTTCCTTGGCAATATCGTAGTCATAGTCAGGTGTGAAGATCAATTTCATCAGTTGAAATGCATATTCCCAATTGAGTTGGCTGGTTTTCCCATTTAACTCAAGCAGGACATTCCGATCGGAAAAATGTAGGGTCACGGATCCTCTGTCGGTTTTTTCTTTTTCTACTACCTGGAAGTTGATTTGAAGAGGAAGTTCTTTTTTAGCAGTTTCGTAAATGGCCTGAATCAAGTCCTGTGCGAGCAGCTGCCAAGCTTCTTGATTGGTAGGACTTTTGGCCGGACTAGTTTTGGTATGCTCCTTAGTTGCTACTGTGATTTCCCCTTCTCCATGTACCTGGGAGGCGTAGCGGGTTTCTTGAAGCAGTTCTTCAATCGACTTTACCCAAACTGGATTGAGGCTGCCATCATATTGATAATCATCTGAAGGCGTAAATCCTTCATCCAAAATTTCTTCCTCCGAAAGTTCTTCTCGGTCGGTATAATGCAAATCAAGCTTGGCACGAAGTGTCCCATCCGACCAATTCAATTCTAAGCGAAAAACGTGACTGAATGGGGGAGGTACAATTCCAGAATGATATTCTAGGATGATTCCTGAAATGGCTTGATTTTTCTTACTCATGGAAAAGTTTTTTGCAAAAGTAGGCTTTTTTAAATAATCGATAGGAAATCCGAAGTCAACGCCAATCTTTAGCGCAAATCAATCACCTCAGTATGACTTTTTCCCTCTTTGATTTCAAAAAGACATTTTTCGAAGGTAGGGGCTGAGAAAAGGATTTTGGGGTTATTGGAAAAGCCAAATCGGTCGGTCGGGTAGCCGAAAGGATTTTTGGACATTTTGCCATCTCCATTTTCATCGTGATAAGCAGTGATTGCATATTTTCCCGCGGGTAGGTTTGAAATATTGATAACGGCCCGTTTATTCTCCAAATTGGTACTGAGAGCTTTAAACGCTTTTGTGTAGTCACCCGGAAATCCTTCCGAACCATTGAAAATTAAAACCCGAACCAAACCATTATCTGATTTCCCGTTGTTGATAATGAGCTCTAATTGGGTGTTTTGATGGGAGTTCATCGCCAAAATGGTACTTAAAAAAAGGCTAACAATCAGGTTGAGCATTCGCAAGGGTTTTCATCCGGTCGATTTTCCCACTTCCTGTCTCCGAGAATTTATCCAAGATGATGATTTCTTTGGGCTGAGAAAAACGATCCAAGTATTTCGAAAGCTCTTCTCGCAAATTCCCTGCCTTTTCTGAGTCTTTCGCCTTAGACTCAATCAATAAGACCAGTTTCTGTCCTAAATGCTCATCGGGAGTCCCACCGAAAATGAAGCGGGAATCAGGAAAAAACTTTTGAATGCTCATTTCAACTTTTCGCTCTAATAATTCAGGGTGAAGTTTGATTCCTCCTGAGTTAATGACGAAATCTAACCGTCCCAGCCACTGAAAACTCCCATCTGATTGGAAATGGACGAGATCATTTGTTTGGATAGTTTCGGGGCCGCTCATTGGGCTTTCGACCCAAAGGGCACCACGCTCATCCGCTCCCATTTTTACCCCAGGAAGTGCTTGGTAACTGAGTGTCTGGTCCGTGATTTTTGCCAAAGCGATGTGAGAGACGGTTTCAGTCATCCCAAAGCTTTGCCAGGCATTATCCAATTCCGCAGCTATTTTCTCCTGCAAGGAAAGCGAAAGGGGAGCACCTCCGATCAAAAGCGTTTTGAGTTTTTTCAACTTCCTTTTTCCTGAATCATTCTCAAGCGTTTTTTCCACTTGAAGAGGGACCATGGCCACAAAGTCAGGTTGATAGGCTTCAGGAAGGCTTGAAAGAGGCTCTGAACTCGGCATTACCAATCGAATCTCACATTCCCAAACCATGGCACGCAGAAGCATCATTTTTCCGGCGATATATCCAGGATGGAGACAGCAGAGAAGTTTGAGTTCGGAGTTTGATCCAAAAAATTTTCCCGTTGCCTCTGCACTTTCTTTCAGCCGATCTCGGGTCAAAGTAATTTCTTTGGGAGCACCGGTGGACCCTGAGGTTTTCTGCGAAAAAACAGTTTTTCCAGACACCCAATCCCCACAAAACGCGAGCGCAGAATCCAGAATTTCATTTTCTCCCTTGGTTTGCAAGTCCTCGATTTTCTGAAAAACCTGATTTTCAAATAAAAGCCTAAACATAGATTTCAAATCTAAGAACTACCAATGACTTTCTGTTCAACATATTTTCACGAAGGTGGTTATCTTGCAGAAAAATCGAATTTCAGACAAAATACAAAACATGGAGTGGATTACTACCAAAGAATACGAAGATATCACCTACAAAAAGTGTCAGGGTGTAGCTCGAATTGCATTTAATAGGCCGGATGTTCGGAATGCTTTCAGACCCAAGACGACCGCTGAATTATACGATGCGTTCTATGATGCACAAGAAGATACTTCCATCGGTGTGGTGCTACTCAGTGGCGAAGGGCCTTCTGCAAAAGACGGAAAATGGGCCTTTTGCTCCGGGGGAGATCAGCGTGCCCGCGGTCATCAGGGATATGTCGGGGATGATGGGTACCATCGTTTGAATATCCTGGAAGTACAGCGACTGATTCGCTTTATGCCCAAAGTGGTGATTGCAGTCGTGCCAGGGTGGGCTGTTGGCGGTGGACACAGTCTTCATGTGGTCTGTGATATGACCTTGGCCAGTAAGGAGCATGCGATTTTCAAGCAGACTGATGCAGACGTGACCAGTTTTGATGGAGGATACGGATCGGCCTACTTAGCAAAAATGGTGGGGCAGAAGAAAGCCCGTGAAATTTTCTTTTTAGGCAGAAACTACTCAGCGCAGGAAGCTTATGAAATGGGAATGGTCAATGCAGTAGTTCCCCATGATGAATTGGAGGATACGGCTTTCCAGTGGGCTCAGGAAATTTTAGCCAAATCACCGACCTCCATCAAGATGCTGAAGTTTGCCATGAATTTGACGGATGACGGGATGGTTGGTCAGCAGGTTTTTGCCGGAGAAGCTACACGCCTCGCGTATATGACTGAGGAAGCGCAAGAAGGAAGGAATGCTTTTCTGGAAAAGCGTAAACCTGATTTCAGCAAAATCAAGTGGATTCCTTAAGGAATTCGAAAAGTTTTAAACTGATTTAGAAATTTAAAAATAATCTAGGGTATCCTCTTCTAGGCAATAAGGAGTCGAAGGCTAATTCAAAAGGAAAACCTTCGACTTCTTTTCAATTAAGCCGTGCCGGTCTGAGCGGAGTCGAGAACTTTTCAAAATTGAAGCGCTTGAATTGAACCTTAATTTTTATTGAACTCTACCTACTTCCCGTTGCCCGGTCCCTTGGCTTTTGGTCAGTGCATCTCCCATGTCTTTTCGAGCTTCGTCGGCCATTTTATTGAGTTTATGGACGATTTCGGGATGCTTCGATGCTACATCTGCTTGCTCAAATGGATCGCTCGATAGATCGTAGAGCTCCATTTTTTCTAAATTGATGTGCTCATATTTGACCGGAATCCCATCATTCCTAAGTTCGGCGTCCTTTGGGAGCGTTCGATATCGATGTGGAAAAACGAGTTTCCAGTTTTCATAAAAAACTGCATGTAATTCATTTCGATTGTAATAAGCAAAGTAAGGTCTTGCTTTTGCTTTTCCCTCCGTTAAAAGTGGCCAAATACTCTCCCCGTCAATGACCTTTTCCGGAAGGGGACTTTCAGTAATTGCCGCAATAGTAGGAAGTACATCGATGGTCATGGCAGGATCTTCTATCGTTTTATCCTCAGGAATTTTACCTGTCCACTTAAAAATAGCCGGAACGCGAATGCCCCCATCCCATGACGTACCCTTTCCTTCTCTCAAACCAGCCGTGAGCCCTGCATGTCCCCCATAAGAAAGCCATGGACCATTGTCAGAGGTGAAAATAATCAACGTATTCTCTTCCAGTCCGAGATCCTTGATTTTTTGGTGAACCTGACCCACTGACCAGTCAATTTCCATGATCACATCGCCGTAAAGGCCTTGCTCGGATTGTCCTGCAAATTTTTCGCTTACATAAAGTGGAACATGAGGCATGCTATGTGCTAAGTATAAGAAAAAGGGCCGATCAGAATTCTGATCAATGAATTCCAGTGCTTTTTCAGTATAAAGTGTGGTCAATTGGGATTGCTCATCCAGCGTATCGATGACCTCTTCATTTTGAAGCAAAGGCAAGGGAGGGTAGTAATCCTTGACTTCCGGGTGATGCGGCCACATGTCATTGGAATAGGGAAGTCCATAATAGCTGTCAAATCCCTGCCGAGTAGGTAAAAACTCTGGCAGGTGTCCCAAATGCCACTTTCCTACCATTCCAGTCGCATAGCCTTGGGCTTTAAGGATTTCTGCAATGGTTTCTTCAGCTGGATGAAGTCCTTGTTTAGCAGTATGGTCATATGCTCCATAGATTCCTAGTCTATTGGCATATGCACCAGTAAGGAGGGCTGCCCGAGAAGCCGAACATACTGCATGAGGCACGTAGAAACGGTTCATTTGTGTGCCTTCCTTTGCGAGTTGATTCAAATGGGGGGTGGTCCACTGGGTAGCTCCATAGCTTTCTAGATCACCGTAGCCTAGATCATCTGCAAAAATGAGGATGATATTGGGCTTTTTTCGGCTGGGATTTTCGGATTCTTCAGTGTTTTTCTGACAGGCCGAAAACAAGGAAAGTATACTAAGGGCGAGTACGATTTTCTTCATAATTATTGATTTTGCCTGGTCAGTAGTTCTTTTTCTGCGATAGCTTGCCAGATCATTTTTCCGATTTTTTCTCCTTGGCGAACTCCCTCTTCAATAGCGTCTCTGAAGTGAATACCCCCGTAAAGCCTGGAAATGGCAGCCTCTTCTGAAGCTTGTAAAAATGAATCAAATGCACGCTCAGGAAGACCAAAATAAGTTTCCGAGTCATCGATGTAGGAGAAATTATCTCCAAAGTAACCCGTCAAAACAATGGCAGCTGCCCTTGAAATCACCGAATGACCTGAAGTGTACTCAGGAAAAGGTGGCGTCTGAAGCAGTGGTCGCCAGCGTTGGTCAATGGTTTTGTTGATGATGGTTTCAGGGCGAATCCGATCGGTTTCGTATTTGGTTTTCCAGCAAGAAATAAATGCATCGTGTAGCGTCATCCCGACAAGGGCATGGATATAAGCAGTTTCTGCCAAATTCAATTCTGCTTTTTCAGCAGCAATTCCGGTAATCCCCATCCAGTGTCCACCTGGTGAAATTTTCTTTACCCCAATAGCCATATGACCCGAAAACTCTACCATAAATGGATTGCAATCCCAGAAATTGGCAATTAGTTTTTGCTCTTCATCCAAGGACTTAGTAGTCTCGTAGACCTCTATCATTTGCTGATGAAATGAACTTTCCGGTTCCAGGCTGAAAGGTGCCATCGGGCTGGGATCATAATCATCGAGGGAGACTAGGAAAAAGGGTTGAATGGTACGCCATTCAGGTTCTATCGCCTCGATGTAGGCTGGAGGAGTAGGATACCAGCGACCTTCTGCCTCTGTGGGACTGTAGCGGGTCAAGGCTGGTAATTCGCGGTAGCCATCCGTACTCGCTAATTTCATGACTTGACTCACGACTTTTTCTGCTTCCTGAATGTGCAAATCAACTTTAGACTTTTTGATGAGTTTTGATTTGATGGCTTGATCTATCCAGTTTTGCTGCTTTTCTTTTAAAAGATAGCCGGAAGGCATTACATTTTCCCCAACACGAAGCATGGCATAGATTGCAGCAAATTCGGGAGAGCTCAACTCTTGATTGGAATCAAGTTCTGGAAAGTCAAGAATGGAAGCTTGGGTAAAGTCCTTTTCTCTAAAGTCAGCTCCATGCTGCTTCATGACCAAATAGCTGGCAAGACAGGAATAGGCATAGATTCTAGCTGCGACAGGTGGGCTGGCAACATCTGTCACCATGACCTCTGTAATGTGAAAAAGTTGAGATTTATAGATACTACTCCAAGGCTCTTGTTTTTCAGCAGCAAAGGAAGCCGTGCCCACAACGAGCGCACAAAGAAGTAGTAGCGACTTACTATTCATATTCATAAAGTTCTAAGGCTTGCCCATGAATCCCAACCAGCATGTACTTTTTCTCTTTCCATTCTAAAGGAAGAAAGGATTTGATATCACCTTTGATGGAAAGTCCGGATTGGGAAGGATAGCTAGCTTTAAAGTTTCCATTTCCACCCCCATTCAAAACCAAACCCAGCCCGGCATCCAAATTTCCAATGCGGATTCGGCTTTGTCTTTGATTCCCTCCCAAAAGAATGTCCATATTTCCATCGCCGTCAAAATCTCCTGTCTGAATAGCGTAAATCGGGAAAGATTGAGCCATTCTAGGTAGTTCGTGAGGAATAAAGCCATTTGGCGTATTTTCCAGATAGTAAGATTTTAAAGTATTCGCGGTCAGAGTAAGGGCATTTTCCAACTTGTCTTGATCAAAAAGGTCTTCCATTTTGGCCTCTGCATAGGATTCATAGGTGGTGAACTTACTCCGCATCTCCACCATCTGACTGAGCAGTTCATCTCGGCTAGGGAAGGGGTATGCTTCCTCTCCGATGTAGCATTCCAGGATCGGATCGATAGAGCCATTTTGGTCAAAATCGGCTGCGATCAAACGGATCAATTTTTGATCTGAAACCTCAAATTGGGAATTTTCGCCAAAATTACCCGCAATCAGATCCAAGTCTCCGTCACCATCCATATCCGCCTGAGCAAGCGATGACCACCAGCCGAGCAGGGGAGAAGCTAGGAATTTTTCGCTTTGGTTTTTGAAAGATTGGCCGGATTGATTGACCAAAAACATCAAATCGGTAAACTCACCCGCAAGAATCAAATCCGGAAGTCCGTCTTGATTTAGGTCTTGAGCTACGGCACTAGTGATCATTCCTAGCTTTCCGTTTTCAGGCAAATAGGATTCTGATTGATCGGTGAAATTGCCATTGCCATCATTAATCAAGATTTTGCTTTCTGGACTCAAAGGGTATCTGCCGGGTATGATTTTCCCTCCCACAAAAAGGTCCAAATGGCCATCTCCATTCACATCAAGAGAGACAGCTGTTCCGGTACTGGTTAAGTAGTTCGGAAAGTTGCTTTGTATTTCCAGTTTGCCTTTTCCATCATTTAGATAAAGGCGGTCTTGCAGGCTTTCGTCAGATCGGATATAATCATGGTATCCACCGCTTCCCAGAAAGAGATCCGTCCATCCATCGCCATTGAAATCTTCAAAAAGTGCCACCGCATCCGTATAGTAGGAAGGAGACTGAAAGCCGGTATAGCTTTTCCAAGTTTCGCCATCCCAGCTGAAAATTTGAGCAGATTGTCCCTTGGTGCCGCCAACAAAGACCTCAAGCTTACCATCTTTATCTAAATCGGCTTTGGCCAAAGTCGGAGCAATGGCACTCGGCATAGTGAGCATCAGAGGCTGCCTTTTAAAGTCATTGAATCCACTCTTCGCTGAGATAAAATCGGGAGAGGCTTCGGATTTAATGAAGGTGGGTTTTCCAGTTGTTTTGGACTCCTTACTTTCTTCTGCGTCGGAATACTCTATTTCCAAGACCTGATTGCCGCGCTGATCGGTCATTATCTGTTTTTTACCATCCGGCCAAGTGATTTCGATCCGGTTGATTTGCTCCGCGTTTCCCAATCCAAAATGCATGCGGTAGGTAGAAGAAGATTGGAAACCCCGAACGACTTGATGCTCTTGGACTTGGGTTTCGTTTCCGATAGTAAGTTTGACCTGGGTGCCAATGCCGAAATTATTTCCCTTCGGTCCCTTTAGCTTGAACTGTATATGATTCCCCGCTTTGTTTTGGTTTTCAAATATTCCTGCGACCTCATTTAAGTTGTTAATGATCAGGTCCAAGTCACCGTCATTATCCAAATCGGCAAATGCTGATCCACTCGAAAACCCTTCCTCCTCAAAACCCCATTCCAAGGAGCGGTCTATGAATTTCAGGTCTCCTTGATTTTCAAAGAAGTAATTATGAATCGGTGTAGAACTCATACTGGTAACTAGATGAAGGGTGTCGGCTTGCTGATTTGCGACGGCCTGCTTGAAATAATAGTCGCCTTTGTATTTCAGGAAGTCCCGATTAGTGTAATCCCGGTAGTAACCATTGCTGACGAAAAGGTCTTTCTGACCGGAATTAGTAGCATCAAAAAACAGTGCTGCCCAAGACCAATCTGTATTGGAAATACCTGCGAGTTGGCCCATTTCAGAAAATTTTCCATCACCCAAATTCACCTGAAGCATGTTTCGCATATTTTGGTGAAAGAAGCCCTTTCGGATCATCAGGGCATATTGCTCGTAATTTTCTGGGCCGTAAAGCAGTTTTTGGCGTTTATTGTCCTTTGGGAGCATATCCAAGGTGAAGATATCGAGAAGTCCATCATTATTGATGTCAGCGATGTCTGCACCCATCGAAAAATGCGAAATGTGCTGGAAATAGTCCGTCATAGCATCCCGGAAGGTCCCATCTTTTTGATTGATATAGAGGTAGTCAGGCTCAATGTAGTCATTGGTAACCAGAATATCCGGCCAGCCATCGTCATTGATATCAGAAGCAACTACTCCCAGCCCAAAACCAAGGGGTGATCCTTTGATACCGGCACTTTCGCTGATGTCTGTAAATACATTTCCGTCATTTCGATAAAGTTTATCTCCGGAGTAGGGGTGACGGATATTTTTTACCTCATCAAACTCCAATTCGTTGATGACTTGTATGTGATGATTGAGTAAGTAAAGGTCTAGATCTCCATCCCGATCAAAGTCAAAAAATAAAGCCTGGGTGCTATTGGAAGGGTCAGCTATTCCATATTCTTCGGCCTGATTCTCAAAAGTGAAATCACCCTGATTGATCCATAATTCATTCTTCCTGCTTTCAGGTGATCCCTTACCCGAATAGCAAACATAAATGTCCAGGAGACCATCACCATTCACATCCGCCATGCTCACCCCTGTGGCCCAATTGGGGTTTTTGGTAATGCCAGCCTCTTTGGTTCGATCTTCAAACTTCCAGTTTCCCAGATTTTTGTAAAGGGTATTTGGAACCATGTTGCCGGTGAAAAAAATATCATCCCAGCCGTCATTGTCCAAGTCTCCTACGGCCACCCCTCCACCATTGTAGAAATATTCGTAGCGAAGAATATTGTTTTCTCTATCTTCTGTTAACTGATTCTTAAAGGAAATGCCGATTTTCTTTGACTTCAGCCGAACGAAATTCGATTCGAAATCTCCCTGGGCAAAAAGTGATTCCGGGATGCTAAAAAGCATCATGATCAAAAGGGATAGAATATCGATTCGAATCCAATAATGCGAAAACATGATTATAATTTTAACTCAGCTTTTTAAGTACGTCTTCGAACAGCTGTTCGTTTACGACAGCCACTCCACCCATGAGTCCGACATCCTTTCCTAGCTGATAAAGTGCCAACTCAGATTTTTCTCTAGACTTGGCCATACTGTAAATATTCAAGGCCTGCTGTATGGGTGTGATTAGGTATTGATTTGCTTCAGCTACAGAGCCACCGATGATGATTAAATCTGGATTGAGAAGCTGAATCAAAATTGAAATTCCTCTCCCCAGATCCAATCCGGCTTCCGAGAGAATCGTGATAGCTCGCTGATCTCCTGCCAATGCTGCTTCCACCACCAAACCCGGCTCGAGCTCTCCCTGATGATCCCTGACCATTCGGGCAAGAATACTATCCGAGTCAATTTTGATTGCTTCCTCGGCCATTCGGACTATTGCCGTTCCCGAAGCCACTGCTTCAAGACACCCTTTTTTACCGCAGGAGCAGGTCACATTTCTATTTTCAAAGATCGGAGAATGGGAAAACTCTCCGGCAAATCCCGAAGCTCCTCGATAAATCTTTCCATCTATGATGATTCCTAGACCTATTCCCCATCCGACAAAGACTCCCAACACGTTTTTATGGGTGTGATCGGGACCAAATTTAAATTCGGCCAGTGTCATTGCTCTAGCATCATTTTCAAGGAATACTTTCTTTTGAAATCGCTCTTCGAATGAATCTAAAAGCGTCTTTCTTCCAAAACGCAGATAAGTGTAATTCACACCTCCGACTGCATCCACCAAACCAGGCATTGAAATACCTATGGCAATGATTTTTTCTGAAGGGATTCCTGATTTCTGAAGATAGGCCTCGGTTAAATCAGCAATCCGGTCAAAGGTCTCTCTTTCGTTGTTCAGGACAAGTTTATGGCATTCTTTTTCTGTGATAGGCTGATTATGACAGCTGTAAAGACACAAGTTGATGGTGAATTTGGAAAGGTCGACAGATAGCACATAGAATGCATCTTCCGCCAGGCGGTACAAATCCGGTTTGCGACCTCCTTGGGATTCAGCTCTTCCTTGCTTGATGACTTCTCCAGAACTCATCAGATCGCTGAGGAGGGAGTTTACCGTGGGAAGGGATATTCCTACTTCCGTGCATATTTCACTGGCTGTATTGGCACCTTTGAGGTAAAGGTTTTTGATAATCTTGATTTTATTCAGGTAGCTCTTTATTTCTACTACCCCGTCCATCTGATCGATGACGGCTTGAGGATTAATTAGGTTCATGCTCTGAAAGGTATGCCTGAATTAAGTGATTTTTTATATTCTGAAAAAACACTTTCTTAAAAAATTCAAAAAACAAGGCGGTTTTATTTCAAATTAATTGAATTTATTTTTCATAAGCAGCTAAGTCTAGGAAAAGATTTCGCTTTTGATGAAAAAGAGAAAGGCAGAAGCAAAAAAAACCGGCCCATGAAGGCCGGCAAAAAGTTTTTCAATTATTTGTCCGTAGCTCAATCACCCTTAAAATTTACTCAATCAAGATTAAACAGTTCACTAGCGGACTAGCTCAAAAACTTGATTGAATGTACGGTGAATAATTTGAAATTCAAAATTATGGGTGTAAAAACACATAATTTATTTTCAAAATACTTTTTATTGTATGTTGTCTATTTTCTTGGCGATCTCTTCTGCCTCTGCCATAAGCTTATCTGCAGCAGTGCGGTCGCTGTGAGAAAGTTTGTGTGCTTTTTCAAGAGTCTTTTTGTAAAGCTCCTGCAATTTTTCCTTTTCTGATTTCTTCTTGAATAGTCCGAACATGGTTTGTTTTTTATTTAACAACTGAAATCTAACCAGTAAGTTTATTGATTTATTCGAAGAGTATTTTCCCTGTCTGCTACTATCTCATCATCCTGATAGTTGATCAAGTCGATTAATCGTCCTGAAGCACTGTAATACCTCCAAGCCCCTTCTTTTTTACCGTCCTTCATGGTTCCTTCGGAAGCTTTTCTGGCATTTTCATGATAAAAAGTCCATACACCCTCTGCTTTTCCGGACACAAAATTTCCTTCTGATTCTTTCTTACCATTCACATAGTAGGTGATTCGAGTTCCATTACCATCCTCCAGAGTTCCTTTATCATAGGTGCTAGTTCCATCGTAGCTCCGATATTCGGATACGTTCATCAGTCTTCCATTGTCCCAAGTCTCCTCTTGAGTCAATTGCTTGTTGTCGTAGAAAAGTCCCCAAATACCATCTTCGAATCCAAGTTTGTAGGTACCGATAGATTTGAGCTGTCCTCCATCATAATAATAGACCCACTGTCCATTTTCCATTCCAAGGTCGTACTCTCCTTCTGCGATCAATATGCCGATTTTGTTGAAGTACTTCCAGAGCCCTGTCTTGGTGTCATTTCGATATTCTCCGATAGAATAGAGTACTCCGTCTGGAAAGTAGCTTTTCCAGATTCCAGTTTTCATTCCATTCTCATATTGGCCTTCTACAGATACTTCACCACTCTCAAAGTACTCCTCGTATTTGCCTACAGGGACGCCAAGCTCATAAGTTTTGCGCTTCGCCAGTTTCTTGTTTGGATAGTATTCCTCCCAGGTGCCAACCGCGATTCCACTTTCGTATTTTTCAACTCGAGCTAAACGACGATTATCGTAATAGAACTTCCAAGTCCCTATCCGATTCCCTCGGTCATCATAAGTTTCTTCTGCCTCCACTTGCTTGGTGTCAGGAAAGTAATAAGTCCATTTTCCGACTTTATTTCCGTTTTTATATTCTCCTTCCTCCATCACCTGACCCGCATAAGAGTATCTCTTGAAGGTGCTTTCGAGCTTTCCTTCTTTGTATACCCCTTCGGTCATTAAGTTGCCTTCTTGGTCATACTCAAGATAGGGACCTTGCCGAAGACCATTTTCATAAAATTCCCGGATATAAACTTCACCGAAAGGGTGATAGGTAATCCATTGACCAATTTTTTTTCCCTTATCATATTGGCCTTCCGTAAGTACTCGTTTAGGTTCGATATAGGAGGGTTGGCCGGTTTTTCCGTAGTATTCTACGAAGTTGCCAATCAATACACTATCCTGGAAAATTAAATCCCGCTTCAGATATCCATCAGCATCGTAGATCTTGGCAGGGCCAAAAAGCTTTCCATTTTTGTACTCCAATTCCATTCTTTTCTTACCGTCAGGATGATAAGTAGTCCACTTTCCATCCTGAACGTTGTCTTCAAAGTTTCCCTCGGTAATCAGCTTATTTGTTTTAGCATCAAAGTATTTCCAGAGTCCCTGCCGTTGCTGATTGCTTACAACTCCGGTGCTGACTACAGTTGAATCTTTGTTGTAAAGCTTAACTAATTGATTGTCTTGCGCTAAAAGTGGACTGGAAAGGAAGAGTAAAATGATCAGAAGATACCTCATATATGTTTTTCGGGAGATTATTTGGTTTAGTCTGATGACTGTCATACCAATTTAGAATATTACTACGGTGAATCGGGAAATCAGGTTAAAAATAATTTAAATCTGGCTTTTTGCCGAATGGGCTTTTAGGTGTTCAAAAACCTCTCTTATTTCTTTTTGCCATTCATTTTTATTCCTTTCTATGGAAGATTCTATCTTCAATTCCTTAAACCATTGATTGAAATCTCGATGCTCGGCTTGTTTCTCATTGGGTTTCCCCAAAAGTATTTCCTGATAATCCCATGGACTCTCGGATTGACAAAGTTGAAAGTTTGCAGGAGCAAGCTGGAGCTTTGGATAAGAGCTTTTTCCAGCAAGGACAAATAGAAATAGGCCTTTTCCGAACCAGTTAAGAAGGCGAATATTCAAGCCCATTTCAAAATCAAAATCACGGATCAGGTCTAATACTTGATATGGAAGACCTCCCAAATCCTGTCCTTGTGAAAGTTTTTTTCCTTTCGAATTTGAATGTACTTGAACCATATCTTCTTGAGGGAATAGATCTCCAATTTCACCCAAAAGCTCCCAAAATTGATATTTGAGCTGATTTTGTCTGCGAATTAGATTCTCATCTTGCCAAAGATCCAGGTCGAGCGTATTCATCCTACCAATGTAAAAGTGCCGATGCCCAGGTAAATCCTGATCCAAAGGCAGCCAGGCAAATGAGGTCGCCCTCTTTGATTTTACCTTGCTCCCAAGCCTCACTCAATGCAATGGGAATTGTAGCCGCTGTGGTGTTTCCCATGTGCATGATATTATTAAAGACCTTTTCATCAGGAAGTCCAAGCTTTTGCTGTATGTATTGACTGATTCGGAGATTGGCCTGATGGGGGATAAGCAAATCAATGGCCGACTGTTCGAGTTTATTGTGATCCAAAGCTTCCTGAATCACCTCCATAAATCTGAGTACGGCATGCTTAAAAACAGCATTTCCGTTCATTCTCAAAAAAGTACTTCCTGATTCCAGCATTTCTGGAGAAAGTCTAACTTCCCGACTACTTCCCGGGTCTTTGCAATACAACTCTTCTGCGTATTCTCCCTGAGAATGAAGGTGGGTAGAAAGAATCCCGGATTGATCAGCTGTAGATGGACCCAAAACTACTGCACCGGCACCGTCAGCAAAAATCACTGAGCTGGATCGACCTTCGTCGCTTTTGTCCAATGCAGAAGACTGAATTTCGGCTCCTACGACTAATATTCGGTCGTACATACCCGTTTTAATGAATTGATCGGCGACAGAAAGGGCGTAAATAAAACCAGAACAGGCATTTCGAATATCTAATGCTCCAATATTATCAAATTCCAATTCTCGCTGAAGCAATACACCGTTTCCAGGAATAAAATAATCAGGGGTGATAGTAGCAAAAACAATAAAATCGATGTCCTTAGCCGTGAGATTAGCCCGCTCAAGAGCCATTTCTGTAGCTTTTTTAGAAAGTGAAGTCAGGGTGTCAATGCCAGGGGTAAACCAATGACGTGATTGAATTCCTGTTCGCTCTACAATCCATTCATTGCTCGTGTCCATCATTTGGGACAATTCCTCATTGGTCACTACTCGCTCAGGCACATAATGTCCCACACCTAGAATTTTGGACTTTCTCATCTGTTATTTTGGGTTTTTGGAAAAGTTTACTCGCAAATATCCGAACCTAGGTTCGGAAATCAAAAACATCAAAACGACGGGCTGCTATTAACCAAACAAGGTGTAATTGCCATGCTGATCCATCGGGTCGGTTTTCCGGATGAGTGCCGGACTATCATTTTTCACAGAGTTGACCAAGGTGCTTACCGGATAGCTCAGCATTTCATTAGCTGAAAATGGCTTGAGTATTTCCAGTAGTTCTTCTTCTTCGCTGTAATTGTTGAGCCATTTTTTTTCAGTCTCCTGAGTCAAAACCACAGGCATCCGATCATGAACTTCTGACACCAATTCATTGGGCTCTGTAGTCAGGATCAAGAAAGTGTGCTGATTTTCACCATCGACGGTTTCATATTCATCCCAAATTCCAGCAAAAGAAAAAAGTCCCCCTTCCCGAAGTGTGAATCGGTGTGGAATTGAGGTTTTCTTTCCCAGTTTTTTCCATTCATAAAAACCATCTGCCGGGATGATACACCTTCTTTGCTTGAAAGAACTTTTAAAGGTCATTTTTTGATGAACAGATTCCGCTTTAGCATTGATTAGCTTTTGAGAGACAGGTTTGTTTCTTCCGAATTCTGGAGTAATCCCCCAATAGAAAAAGGAAAAACCTTTTGGGCTTTGGGAAGTGACAACGGGTACAAGCTGCGTCGGTGCAATGTTGTACCGTGGTTTGAAGTCGGTGAGCATTTCAGCCTGGAATCGCTCTTCTAATTCTATCTTACTCTTGCTCAGGGAATATCGTCCACACATGTATCGGGAGTTTAGGTTGGGAAGTTAGAAATCCCCGCTTACAAATTCAAATGCTCTTTTTTCAGAGAAATATGGTTTACTGGAATCTGAGGATGTGAAGCCCACATGGCCTCCTTGTTTTGGGAATTCAAAATAGACAGAACCGAGTTCCTTGGCCAGTTTCACAGGGAAACAAAGATCAGAAAGAAAGGGGTCATTTTGTGCATTTAGGATCAGGACAGGGGTTTTTATCTTCTCAAGGAAGAAAAGAGATGAATTCACCTGGTAGTATTCCTTTGCATCGCTAAACCCATGAAGCGGCCCGGTGAAAAAATCATCAAAATCACTAAGCTTATTGATCCTTTCCAGAAAATGAATCGGGATTTGATCGGGATGGTTTTTTGCCTTTCGAAGTACTTTTTCCCTCAAAGTCTTCAAAAATCTGTCTGAATAGAGCTTGTTTGAGCCAGAAGATATTTTCTCACTGCTACTTGCTAGATGCAAGGGGACAGAGATTGCCACCCCTTTTTCGATGGGTTTATCATTCGAAAGATTTTCCCCGAGATATTTTAAAGTCAGATTCCCTCCCAAACTGAAGCCAATTAAAGAAATAGCTCCATATTTTTCCGAGGCATGACTGACCACCGTATCCAAGTCGTAAGTAGCACCAGAATGATAAAAAATGGGTTGGTTGTTTAATTCCTCACCACAGCCGCGGTAATTCCAACAGAGCACATCGAAACCATTTTGTAGGAAAATTTTAGCCATTCCAAGAATGTACGGTCTTCGGCTATTTCCTTCCAATCCATGAGAAATGATGACCAACTTTTCATTGTCCATTCTGTACCAATCCAAATCCAAAAAGTCTCCGTCAGGAGTATCGATTCGCTCAGTCTGCGGGCTTCGAAGAGGGACCTTTCTGAATAGTGCAGGGAAAACCGTTTCCAAGTGTCGGTTAAACAGCCACTTAGGTCTTTGATATTTACTATGGGAGATTAAAGGCATTTTTTTTGAAAAGACGAGTTCGAAATCGCTTTCTCGAAAATACAAGAGTAAATTTGAATAAAGACTTTTTAAAAACTATTTTTGGACACTTTAATTCACGATAAGCGCGCAAAAACCTATGGCCGAAGTAATCAGAATGCCTAAAATGAGTGACACCATGGAAGAAGGAGTAATCGCTTCTTGGTTGAAGAAAGTTGGGGATACCGTGAAGCCTGGAGACATCCTAGCCGAGGTCGAGACTGACAAAGCAACCATGGAGCTGGAATCCTACGATGAAGGTGTCCTATTACATATTGGAGTAAAAGAGAAAGAAGCAGTCCCTGTCAATGGGATCATTGCTGTGATTGGAGAGAAGGGTGAAGATTTCGAGCATCTGCTTTCTGATAATGGAGCAGCAGCTGAGGAAAAAGAAGAGACTCAAGAAAAAGAAGAGCCTAAGAAGGAGACCGAAAAGCCAAAATCAAAGGAGAAGATCGATACTTCTTCTATCAATGCAACTATCATCAGCATGCCTAAGATGTCCGATACCATGCAGGAAGGGACTATTTCGGCTTGGTTGAAGAAAGTGGGAGATGATATTAAGTCTGGTGAAATCATCGCGGAAGTAGAAACTGACAAGGCGACGATGGAGCTAGAATCCTATGAAGACGGAAACTTACTTTACATAGGTATTGAAGAGGGGAATAGCGTCCCTGTAGACGGTGTGATAGCCGTAATCGGTGAGAAAGGAGCCGATTACGAAACGCTTCTCAAGGCTCATGAGCAAGAAATGGCCGGAGAAAGTGAAGAGGAGGAAGCGCCTAAGCAGGAATCTAAACCTAGTCCTCAACCTGAGAAAAAAGAATCTCAAACAGCCTCTACACCAAGTCCTGCTCCAGTTTTGGCAGATGGTGAGCGTGTGAAAGCTTCTCCTTTGGCGAAGAAAATAGCAGAGGAAAGAGGAATCGATATCCGACAGGTAGCTGGATCTGGAGATGGTGGCCGAATTATTAAAAGAGATGTCGAAAACTTTGTTCCGACTGCAGCACCAGCTGCTTCAAGCTCAGCATCTGCAGTAATGCCGGCAGTAGGGCAGGAGAGTTTCCGGGAAGAGAATGTCTCTCAAATGCGTAAAGTCATCGCGAAGCGATTGGCGGAAAGTAAATTCGGAGCTCCTCATTTCTACCTTACCATGGAAATCAACATGGATAAGGCTATTGAAGCGAGAAAGAGCATGAACGAAATTGCTCCAGTCAAAATCTCCTTTAATGATATGGTGATCAAAGCTACTGCAGCAGCTTTGAGACAGCATCCGAAAGTAAACTCAAGCTGGTTAGGGGACAAGATTCGCTACAACGATCATATCCATATCGGTATGGCAGTTGCTGTGGAGGAAGGGCTATTAGTTCCTGTGATTCGTTTCGCAGATAGCAAGTCTCTTTCTCAAATCTCAAACGAGGCCAAAACGCTTGGCGGAAAGGCTAAAAACAAAGAATTGCAACCAAAAGATTGGGAAGGTAATACCTTTACCATCTCCAATTTGGGAATGTTCGGTATCGAAGAATTCACAGCTATCATTAATCCACCGGATGCTTGTATCTTGGCAGTAGGCGGTATCAAGGAAACTGTCATCGTCAAAAACGGCGAAATGAAGGTTGGAAATGTGATGAAGGTGACGCTTTCTTGCGATCACCGAGTAGTAGATGGAGCAGTTGGATCTGCATTCCTTCTTACACTCAAAGGCCTCTTAGAAGACCCGGTCAGAATTCTCATCTAATTAGAAAATCTGTCAAAAAGTCCTGTTTTCGCAGGACTTTTTGCTTTAGAACAGTTATTGGTAATACAATCCGGAATCTTAATGTTCTAGAGAATATTTACTCAATAAAACTTTTGAAATGGAAAGAATAAAATCAACTACCGTCGTTGCAATCAAGCATAATGGAGAAACTGTGATAGGAGCAGATGGTCAAGCGACCCTGGGAAATACCGTAGCTAAAAGCAGTGTAAAGAAAATCCGTGTTTTGCAAGGCGGAAAAATTGTCACTGGTTTCGCAGGATCGACTGCTGATGCCTTCACCTTATTGGAGAAGTTTGAGGAGAAATTGGGAGCCTTTGGCAATAATATGAAGCGTGCAGCTGTGGAGTTGGCCAAAGAATGGCGAATGGACCGCATGCTGAGTAAGCTTGAAGCGATGATGATTGTAGCTGATCAGGATGATATTTTGATTATATCCGGAACAGGAGATGTAATCGAGCCGGATTTGGAAATCGCGACGATTGGTTCGGGTAGTATGTACGCCCAATCAGCAGCAAGAGCTTTGAAAAAGTATGCGACACACCTCACGGCAGAAGAGATGGTGAGAGAAAGTCTTCACATCGCCGCAGACGTTTGTATTTACACCAATCATAATTTGGTGATCGAAAAAGTCAGCGGTTAAAACCTACTTGGCTAGCCGAGTCGAAGGATTCGGCTTTTTTTATTTAAAATTCAAACCTAGCCAAGCTTTCCGGTGTTTACTAGGAGAATCAGTAAACCATAAATGGAAACGACGACCAAAAAGAAATCCGCTAAAAAGGATTACAGAAAAATTATCCTCGAATCTTACATGCACCATGTACTTGAGCATGGGAATGAACCAGTATCTATTTTCAAGTTTTCTAAACAATTGAAGATGACTGAGGGTGAGTTTTACACCTACTTCACCTCTTTCGATTCAATCAAATCAGCCATTTGGGTTGAGCTATTTGACGAAACAGTCTCCCAGCTTGAATCTCAGGAAGTTTACAAGGAATATTCAGTAAGAGAGAAATTTCTTGGTTTCTTGTTTACCTGGATCGAGGTCCTAAAAAACAATAGGTCTTATTTATTAAGTCTCTATGGTGGAAAGCCAAAGGCTATGTCACCCCTGCCTTCAGAAATGAAGATTTTTCGGGAAAGATTTAAAGACTTTGCCAGTGAGATTATCCTCGAAGGGAAAGAAACTCAAGAGATTGCTAATCGCCCGATTATCTCAGACAGGTACGATGAGGCGCTGTGGCTTCAAGTCCTGTTTGTATTCAATTATTGGTTGTCCGACCAGACTCCTGGATTCGAAAAGACCGATGCGGCTATCGAAAAGTCTGTCAATTTAGCCTTTGACTTGATGGGAAAAAGCGCCCTAGACAGCTTTTTGGATTTCGCTAAGTTTCTCTATCAAACAAAATAATCATGCCTGAAAAATTAAGAGAACAGGAATCCATTCCAGTTTCTAAAGTACAGCGAGCTGCAAAATTCATCTCCACCGGTGCAAAAGTGGGCGGCAATTATGTCAGGCATTATGCCAAAAAGATGGTAAATCCCGCTTTGGATAAGGAGGGTTTGCATCAAAGCAATGCGGAAGATATTTATAAATCGCTTAGTCAGCTGAAAGGCTCTGCCTTGAAAGTAGCTCAGATGATGTCTATGGACAAAAATCTCCTACCTAGAGCCTATCAGGACAAATTCACCATGGCACAGTATTCTGCGCCGCCTCTTTCGTATCCTTTGGTAGTGAAAACCTTCCAAAAATACTTCTCCAAAGGTCCAGAGCAGCTATTCGATACCTTTACCCGATCAGCGGTCAATGCAGCATCGATTGGCCAGGTGCATCAAGCTACTAAGGGTGACAAGGTTTTAGCAGTTAAAATTCAATATCCGGGAGTAGCAGATTCAGTAAGTTCTGATCTCAAATTGGTTCGTCCTTTTGCACTCAGACTACTCAACATGAATGAGAAGGAGTTGGATCATTACATGGAAGAAGTGGAGGAAAAGCTTCTGGAGGAAACAGACTATCAGTTGGAGATTCAGCGCTCTCGAGAGATTTCCGGTGCTTGTTCACATATTGCTAATTTGAATTTTCCAAACTACTACGATGAATTTAGCTCTGAGCGAATCATCACCATGGATTGGATTCAGGGTAATCATATCAAAGAGTGGTTAGAAACAAACCCTACCCAAGAAGCCAAAAATCAAATTGGGCAGGCGCTTTGGGATTTTTATCACCATCAGGTTCATAATCTCATGCAAGTCCATGCAGATCCTCATCCTGGTAATTTTATCGTTCAGGAAGGTGATGTGCTGGGAATCATTGATTTTGGTTGTGTGAAAGTAATTCCGGAGGATTTTTACCACGGCTATTTCTCATTGATCAAAAAGGATCTCCTGATCAAGGAAGAAGAGTTGAATCAGATCTTCTATAATCTGGAGTTTATCTCAGATAAAGATACCGATCTGGAAAAGGCGTATTTCAAGGGTGTTTTCAAGGAAATGATTTCGCTATTGGGAAAGCCCTTTCATGTGGATCGGTTTGATTTTGCAGATGATGGATTCTTTGAGCAAATCTTCGAACTCGGAGATCGAATTTCCAATGATAAGATGTTTAAAAAATCACGTCAAGCTCGTGGATCCAGACATGGACTGTATATCAACCGAACGTACTTCGGGCTTTACAATTTGTTGAATCAGTTGGGTGCGACAGTAGATACTACAAAGCCAGATTGGCTGGCATCCTAAAACTTTTTTGTGAAAGGTTAAGGTTAAAAATGACTCCTCTTGGGGTCATTTTTTTTTGAGTATGTTCCATTCATCAGCTAAGATGCTGTAGTAAATCGTATTTCTCCTTCGACCTGTCGAAAGTAGGGTATGGCTTCGAAGAACACCCTCTTCTACAAAACCCATCTTTTCTACTGCTTTACGGGCTGAGATATTCAGTACATCGGTTTTGATTTCGACCCGTTGCATTCCCAATTTTTCAAAGGCATGGGAAAGCATCAAATATTTCATTTGGCGATTGATTCCCTTTCCATGAAAGTCTTTTCCCAACCAAGTCCAGCCAATTTCTATCCGCTGGTCTCTTGCTGAATAATTCCCAAATGCAGTCGAACCCATCAATACACCGCTTTTTTTATCAACTACCACAAACTGCAACCTTTCCCCATTCATAGCCGGTTGAGCCCAATCCCTCATCCCAGCCATGGTAGAAAGATTATGCGTAAAAAAATCCCAAAGTGCATGGTCTTGAGTCTTTGATTGAAGCAAAGAAAAATCCTGCTCGAGAATTGGTCTGAGCAGGATTTGGTCATTTTCCAAATGAACCGATTCCATCATGCTAATATTTCCTTTAGATGTTTATTGAATAGGGCGACTTCTTCGGGCGTTCCGGTGGATATTCTACACCAATCATTCAGGGGCGGAAAAGGCCTGCCGATAATTATACCCCGATCAGCAAATGCTTTGTTTAGTTCATTGATATCTTTTCCTGATTGGAAAAAGACAAAATTTGCATGACTTTCTAAATAGGGTCTGTTTAGTTCTTTGAGTGTTTGAATGATGGCATTTCTGGACTCGGTGGTTTTCTCCAAAGAGAATTTATAAAAATTTGCATCTTGAAGGGCTGCTTTTCCGGCCCCAATCGCCATAATATTGGTGTTGGCTACGACCCGTTCGCGTAGTTTCTGAGCCAAGGCAGGTCTAGCAATCAAATAGCCTAATCTGATTCCGGCCAGTCCATAGACCTTGGAAAAGGTTCTGGAGACGATCACATCCATTCCTTTCTTGACCAATTCAACCATGGAAGGATAGTTGGGCTCTGTGATGTAGTCATAATATGCTTCATCACTGAAAACCACGGTCTTTTTACTTACTGTTTCACAGAAATCCATCACGCGATCAGCAGGAAGGAGTTTTCCGGTTGGATTGTTTGGATTACAAAGGAAAACAAGCCTTGTCTGGTAAGAAACCCTCTTTTCAATTTCATCAAGGTCAAAATCGAGATCCTTATTGAGGGGAACCCAGTTGATATCTGTACCCCACAATTCCGCATAATCCATCATCGAAAGAAAAGTCGGTGCACAGGAAATAATTTCTCCTCCTTGACCAAAAGTGATTCCTGTAATCTTAAGCCCCTCTGTCGAACCGGCCACTAAGACGATATGATCCTCGGGTACACCTTCTTTTTCGGAAATCATTTTGACCAAGTCTGAATTGTAGCTCCAGGGATAGCGGCATCCCAAGTCAAAATTATCGATCATTGCCTCCCGCATTTTCTCAGAGGGGCCATATGGGTTTTCATTTGAACCCAACCTGATGGGGCCTTCGAGGGGTCTAGGATTATACTTTTTGATCTCTTCGGCACTCAGTGGACTTAAAAGCCCTCCGCTCATGAGGGCTACACCACCTCCGAGTCCGATTTTTTTCAGCCAGCTCCTTCTTGAAATTCCATTCATATTTTCCTCAGTTTCTTGTCAAATTACCAATTATTCCGGTATTAAATTAAAAAAAATGTGGATTTGTAAGTGAGAAACCCTTCGAAATACATTGGAGATTTCGGAAATTTTTAAAATTTTATTTCATAATTTTTATAAATGGCAGAATAATTTTTTTAAATTATAGGAAAAGCAATGAACCCTAAAATAAACCATATTATGAAAAAGCCTATTTTACTTCTTTTGGCATGTATGATTTTGGCCTTCACCGCTGAGGCGCAAAAGGAACGTTTTATGGTACTTGAGTTTGTAAAAGTGGAAAGCGATCAGCTTTTTGATTACATAGAATTCAAGGATTTGATGGAAAAAGTGTATCGACAGGCACGCAATGATAATCAAATTGCAGGTTGGGACTTTTGGACTCTTCAGTCTGGAGCTGATCAATCGGATTTTCAGTACATCATGATCACACACTATGACGACCCAGTCAAAATGATGAGTGGGATGGATGAGACTAAGATGATCGAATACACCAAAATAGCCTACCCTCATCTAAACGAAGCTCAGGTAGTGAAACTATTTGAAAACTCCCTTTCCATGCGAGAAATGCCCATGCGGCTTTATATGAAAGAGATTGTTTGTACTGAAGATAATTTCCAGATGAAACCAGGTTCATTGGCATCTTTTGACCTGATGAAAGCTCGTGAGGGTAATTTCACCGCTTACGAAAAAGCCGAGGAGGAGGTGTTCAAGCCTATTCATGAGAAGCGAATTGAACAAGGCCTGATGGGACATTGGAGCTTGCTACGAACAGCCCTTCCGCTCGGTACTGAGGCTAAATCCACACATTTGACCATGAATGTTTACAAGGATTACATGCAGTTTTTCAATGCGCAAGCCTACGAAGACATGGAGCAATCCGACGCGCAGCGAAGAGCGGTCAATGAAGGTTTGAACTCTCGTGACCAAAAATGGGTTTATTTAGCAACGTTAGAAAATGTAGTTAGGTAGTGATAGTCCGGTTTGAAGCTACCTAGAGAGGCCTCGAGACAGGGCCTCTTTTTTTTGGAATTTTTTGAACAGAAAAATCCCAAGCATGGGTCCTATACTCAATAAGCCCATGGCAGTTTGTATACCTAGCACTGCAATCAACCATTCGGTCCATTGAATGGATAAGATCGTCAGCCCGAACCCCAAGCAATTGACTAATGTCAGTGCAGTCCCTCGGTACTCGGCCGGGGTGGCTTGGGCAACTAAAGTAGAGAACTGTGGAGAATCGGCTGTGACCAGAATCCCCCAGATGAAAAGGAATACTACACCTAATCCTCCCGCATTTGGAGGCAAAATCCATAAGTAAAGACAACAGATTCCTGATCCAATTAAAGAAATCAAAGCCACAGAGCGACTTCCAATTTTCTCTGCAATGAAGCCTCCCAAGGCACAGGATAGCGCGCCTATACCGATGATTGAAAAAGAAAAGATGGCATTTTGACCTGTCCCGGGCGCATGCAGCATTTGCCAATAGATCAAAGCAGGCACAAATGCCCAAAATGTGTAGAGCTCCCACATATGTCCAAAATACCCAGAAGCTGCACTTTTAAGTGAGTTGATTTGACTGAGGCGTGGGAGAAGGTGCCAGTCAAACTTGGGACTTTTTCTGCGATAAGGTCCGTTAGGCACACCAAACCCGACCAAAATACTTCCCATCAAAGCCAGTCCAGATGTCGTCCAAAAAATCGATTGATACGAAAGCTGATACCCCAAGGCCTTCACTAAATAAGGAGAGGCCGTTCCAAATACTAGCGCCCCCACCAAAAGTCCCAATGCTTTTCCAAGTCCCTTCTCGTAGTAATCTGAGGCGATTTTCATTCCCACTGGATAAATTCCAGCCAGAAAAAAGCCAACCAAAAAGCGAAATACTAAAAGGCTTTCAAAATGTAAGGGGAGTACGGTGATGAGAAAATTGAAAATGGATGCGAGGAATCCGCTTGCTAGAAATACCTTGCTGGGTGAAAATCGATCTGGAATCGACAGAAGAGCAAATACAAGGGTGCCGGAAATAAATCCGAACTGAACGGCCGAGGTAACGGCACCTGTCAGTTCGGATCTACCTAGGAGCTCCCCAAGTTCAGGAATTACAGCATTACCTGCAAACCAAAGGGAAGTACCCAAAAATTGCGCAATCACAATCAAGGTGAGTGCTTTTCCGGGCTTCATTTGCTTCATTTAGCTCCGATCAGCGATTTAATTTTTGTGATCTCCTCTACACTAAACTCGCTGTTTCCAATTGCGGAAACGTTATCATCCAATTGTTCGGGCTTAGACACTCCGACGAGTACGGAGGTGATTCTCGAGTCTTTCAGTAGCCAGGCAATGGCCATTTGAGCGAGGGTTTGTCCTCTCCCGCTAGCCACTTCATTGAGTTGTTTGATCATTTCGATTTTATCATCGCTGATTTGTTCAGGTTTGAGATATCTTCCATCTTTTGCAGCTCTTGAGTCTTCAGGAATCCCTTTTAGATACTTATCAGTCAAAAGACCCTGCTCTAAGGGAGAAAAAGCGATACTTCCCACTCCTTTGTCTCCCAAGACGTCCAAAAGTCCATCTTCTACCCAACGATCAAGCATGCTGTATCTTGGTTGATGAATTAGCAATGGGGTTCCCAAATCTTTCAATATTTGATAGGCTTTGGCAGTGTCTTCTGCGCTGTATTGGGAAATGCCTACATAGAGAGCTTTTCCTTGCCTTACCAATTGGTTAAGTGCTCCCATGGTTTCTTCCAAAGGCGTGTGCGGATCTGGTCTATGATGGTAGAAAATATCCACGTAGTCCAAGCCCATTCGTTTTAAACTCTGGTCGCAGCTTGCGATGAGGTATTTCCTAGAACCCCAGTTTCCGTAGGGACCGGGCCACATGTCCCAACCTGCTTTAGAAGAGATAATTAATTCATCCCGGTAAGCACTAAAGTCTTTCTGAAGTATTCTTCCAAAATTCTCCTCTGCCGATCCAAAAGGAGGGCCGTAATTATTCGCCAAATCAAAGTGCGTAATTCCTAGGTCAAAAGCTCTTCTGAGGATTTTTCGCCCTAAAGTGAAATCCGCATTGTGGCCGAAATTATGCCAAAGTCCCAAGCTTATCTCGGGCAAAAGTAATCCACTTCGTCCCGTTCTTCGATACTTCATTCCTGAGTATCTGCTTGAATCAGGATGATAAGGTGGAAGTGGGTTATGGTCGTTGATTTGCATATTGATAGGTTTTTAGGTTTACTGAAACCAAATTAAGGCGATAATTAAGGATAACAAACAGACACCTGCAACGAAAAGCCAGCTTTTTATCACAAACCGAATCCAATCATTGTATTTTACACCAGCGGCAGCGATCACAGCCATCATTCCACCATTGGTGGGTGATAAAATGTCCATTAAACCAGCAGCATATTGGGTTGCCAGTACAGCAAGTTGCCTCGAAATACCCAAAAGGTCCATTAGTGGAACTGCCAGCGGTATAGTCAGTACATTCTGGCCTGAGGTACTGGGAACAGGAACGTGAATCAGCAATTGAGATAGGAATAATCCCAAAACTGCAAACTGCTCTGGAAGTGCTTCTAGGGGAGAAAAAAGCCCGTATATCACGGTGTCGATGATTTGACCTTTTTCCAATACCAAGTAAACACTTCGGGCTAGACCTACGATTACTCCCGCAAAAATCATCTCGCTAAAGCCCGCTGCATAGGTTCTTGCTGTCCCGTTGATTCCTAATTTACCGATGAGTCCACAGCTAACACCGATTACAAAGAAAAGGGCCGACATTTCATTATATCCCCAATCAAATTGAGTGATACCATATCCCATGACCACTATTCCGCCTAAAGAAAGAATCAAAATCAATCCCTTTCTCCATCCAATCGCCTGACCTGGTACGACCTCAAGTTCCTGCTGCTGAACTTTTGGGCGACCACTTCGAATCATTAACCAAGTCCATAAAATAAATCCAAGGAAAAAGAATACCATCCGGTAAAGCAGCCCTTCAGAAAGTTCTAACTCGGCAAGTTGCTGGCCAATAAGTGAGTTAAAAGGATTGATGGGAGAAAAGCCAGAACCGAGTAATGAGGAGCCTAGCGTGAGTCCAATGATAGCTTTGATATCGAATTTTAAATTCCGGGCTAAAACCACCAAAACAGGCACCATGGCAATAATCTCCTCTTGCATGGCAATGGTCGCTCCAGCAAAAGCGAAGCCTAATGAGAGAAAAATTAATAGAAGCTGTTTCTGATTTCGGAATTTATAAATAAGTGATTCTACCCCAGCTTGAAGGGCTCCTGTTTTTTCCACCACATAAAAAGCTCCTCCCAGCAATAAAATCAAGACCAAGATGTCACTCCCCAAAATGAGCCCTTCCGGAATGGAAACCACCATCTCTTGTAGCGAAATGTTCTCCTTTTCAATTTGCTTATAGCTTCCCTGAAGTACTACTTCTCTTCCCGTTTTTGGGTCGAGTTCTCTAGAATAGGTCCCTGAAGGAATCAAAAAAGATGCTATCCAAGATAAAACAACGAAAGCCAATAAAATGACCATGGGATGTGGAAAGGATAGTTTCTTCATACTTCTAGGATTTTAATGATCTTTCTGGCTAGGTCTATTCGGAAATTTCCTTGGTCTCGGGTATTGGATAAGATGATGATTCCAAATTCTTTTTCGGGGTCGAAGATTACCAAAGAGCTATAGCCCGCTTGACCACCAAAGTGTCCCATCCAATTACTCTCCGATCCTACAGCAATCTGCTGAAATCCTGCCCAACTTTCCCTCTCGTTTACCTCAAGAGCCTGAACGTTGGATTTCAACATACCTAGGTCAGCACGGATAAGTTGAGTCGTGACTTTAATCAAATCATCGAGTGTGCTAATCATTCCAGATGAAGGGTAGGGGCTTACCTGATAAGTGAATGCATGGGGCTTGAGGCGCTTCCACACATAAGTCTTCCGATACCCCAAGACTATGGGATCCTCCTCTTGATAATTAGATTTGAAATAACTGTTTTGCAAATCTAAATCATCACTTAGCCATCGGTTGAGTAGATTTTCATAGGAGAGGCCAGAGTCTTTTTCCAAAAGATATCCCAAAAGCTCATAATTGAAATCTGCATAATTGTAGGATAGATTTTCCTTTCCATTTATTTGTTTTGGCAGTTGACTCCAGACAAAATCCTGCAAGACTGGGATGTTCTTTTTTCCGAAAAAACCTGAAAAGAAATTGACATCGCGAAGACCGGATTGATGTCGCAGGATTTTGGAAAAGCTTAATTCTCCAAGTTTGGGGTAATTTGAGTCTAACTCGGGAGAAAGGTTTTTGATTGAATCAAGGATATTTAGTCCTTTTTCCTGAAGATAGCTGGAAAGATAAAGTGCCAAAAAAATCTTTGAAACGGAAGCAACATGGATTTTAGATTGAGATGTGAGGCTATCTTTTTTTTCAAGACTTTCATACCCGAAGGTATTTTTATAAAGCACCTGTGAGTTGGAAATTATTCCTACAGCCAAGCCTGCTAAATGATGCTCATTTACAGTTTGAATCAAGATTGAATCAAGCTGATCTTGTTCATTTTTGATGCTGATTGGGGGAGCTAAGTTGACTCTAGGAAAGCTTTGCCACCATTCTTTTGCCAGGAACAAAGCAAAAATAGTGGCAAGCCCAATCAGAATCCACTTCAGTGACTGCATCAGTTCTCTTGGTTTTGTTCAACCGAAAGCGCCCGTGCAGTGGGCATTTTGGAGACGTATTTTTTGGGAAGTTGCTTTTTCAAGTCATTCACAAATCGGTGAAAATCAACAGTAATGGTGTGTCGGGGTGAATTGATTTGCTTGAAATCAGGATTTCTGACCTCCTTTTCACAAAGTTCTTCCAAGTTCTCCGGACGTTTCCAATTCCCAATTAGCTCTTGTGCCATTAGTTTGCTTTGAAGCTCTGCGCCAGGCCAAATACAGCCGAGTGGTTGGAACATACCGATGAAGTGAAGATTGGTGATTTTAGGATGAAACATTTTAAGGTAAAGAGGGACCGGTCCTGAACTGTAATCAATAAAGTCTTTGTCAAAGAAAGGATGACTCAGCCAATAACCTGTACATGCAATGATGGTGTCGTACTCTTCTTCTTTTCCATCTTCAAAAACCACCTTTTTACCTTCAAATTTTTTGATGTCCATCCGCGGCTTGACTTTTCCATGTCGGATTTTGTGTAGCAATTCGTCATTGATGGTAGGGTGCGTAGCTCCAAAATGCTCTGTGGGCGGTCGAAGGCCGTAAGCTTCATTTTTTCCGATGATGATTCGAAGAAGAAGGGAATTCAAAAACATTCTGATTCTTGGTGGGATCCATTTAGACTGTTCTGCAACTTTATCCGAAGGCTTGCCAAAAATAAATTTAGGAACAATTCGATAGCCTCTTCTCCATGAAATGGCCGTTTTTTTGGATACCCTACTCGTCTCCACAGCTACGTCACAGGCGGAATTTCCTCCTCCAATGACCAGCACCCGCTTGTCTTTGAATGGGGCGGCTTTTTTATAGTGATGGGAATGGAGAAATTCTCCTGAAAACTCACCCGGGTAATTTGGGTACCGAGGTTTCCAGTGATGTCCATTAGCTACTGCCAGATGGGTGAAAAGCTCTTTTTCCTCTATTCCATCTTTCTCAGTGGTAATTTCCCAAGTCTCCTCATCAATCCACCGACAATGCTTGACCATTATGCCAAAACGAATATGGGGATAGAGATTAAAGTGAGCTGCATAAGCCTGAAAATAGCGTCTTAGCTCATCATGTGAAGGATAGTCGGCCGTCTCCGGATCAAAATCATCAAAGGTGAAGTCCTCGTATTGCGAAAGCGTTTTAGAAGAAATGATATGCGTAGTCTCAAATACACTTGAATGACTTTCGTCTTCAGAGTAGATCCAATTGCCCCCGACATCATGATTTCTATCAAAGGCAACCGCGTCGATTCCTTGATCTAGAAGGTTTTTGAGGGCAGTGATGCCTGATGGCCCAGCTCCGATGACAGCTACTTTATTCTTCATATGGTAATGTTGGAATTTCTCTTTTCTAGGGATGAGAAGTCACAATCTATCTGACTTCGATTCCAATCGCCCGCTTCGGTGGCTGCTTGATAGGTTGATTCTAAGAAGTCCAGCAGTGTTTTGGTGGGATCAGCTGCTTTTTGAACAGCCGCATAAGGCAGGATAAATTCACCTAAATCATCGCTCCAATAGGCCTCTTCAGGCTTGATTTTCTTGTTTTTAAAATCCGGATGGTTTGGATAGCAATAGGCGTAAAATACTGCCTGCTGAAAATGCTCCCCTCCAGGCCAAAAACCCACACTGAATACCTCATGCGAATAAGCTTCCTGCATGATTTCTTTGGCTAGATTGGGTACTTCTCCTTCGAATTCTGGGGCTGTGGCACCAGAAAAACGTGTATAGGCCAAATCAAATGACCCCCAAAAGAAATGGATAGGGCTGTTTTTTCCGCCGAACTTTGAGCGAAATACTGTCATCACGTTATGGATTTGAATCAGCGCTTTCCAGATATTCTTGGCTTCGTTTGGAAGGTAGGGTATTCTTTTGGTGTTTTGGTCGAATGGAATTGCATCAGGGATTTCATTTGGAGTCTTGGTGATTTTTACCTTGATCCCGATAAAATCTAATTTTTCACGAAGCTGTTCATAAAAACTAGCCACTGTTTGGTTGCCCAAGGAAAACCTGTCTCTAGTACCATTAGAAGATCGAACTTTCAGTTCATGCAGGGTAAAGTCAAATTTGATTTCAAAAATGCCTCCTTCATAGGGGATAGGACCGGTAGTCATGCCCTGGGCGTCCAAATAAAGGGCCACGTGCCAAGAGTGGTTTTGCCAAGGTGATTTTCCGAGCCGGACTTTTCCAACCATCTGTGACCATTGATGTAAAAGGTAAGCGGTGTCTTTGTATGCACCATATTCTAAAATGGGCCATTTTGCTTTCATACTCACAACAGAAAAATTTCCTTCAATTTAAATCATTTATTCAAAGCATTACAATAATTAGAGTTTCAAAAGGATTTTTTTAAGATTTTCCACTCCCTTTGTGGCTGGTTGGACAAGGTGCTTGGCTCGATGATGAAGCTTTGAGGAAGGAATATTTGGGTCAACGACATAGATTTCTGCATGGTCTGGCACGTAGGAAACCAAGCTCGCTGCCGGATATACCTCCAAGGAAGTACCTACAATCAAAAATATATCAGCCTCTTGGGCCAGTTCGATAGCTTCGAGCATTTTGGGTACAGGCTCTCCAAACCAAACCACATGAGGTCTAAGTTGACTTCCTTTTGCGCACTTGTCTCCTTTTTTGATTTCCCAATGATCCAATTCATAGACCAATTTTGGGTCGAGTGAACTCTGTGCTTTTTTTAATTCACCATGGAGATGCAATACTTTGGAAGATCCGGCTCTTTCGTGGAGATCATCGACATTTTGGGTGATGATGTGAACTTCAAAATGTTCTTCCAATTCTACTAATATCCGGTGTGCCAGATTAGGCTGGCACTCGTACATTTGCTTTCTTCGGAGGTTATAAAACTCTTGGACTAGATTCTGATTTCTGCGCCAGCCTTCCGGAGAGGCCACTTCCATGACATCATGACCTTCCCAGAGTCCGCCAGAGTCCCTAAAAGTTTTGATTCCACTTTCTGCTGAGATACCTGCTCCAGTGAGCACTACCAATCTTTTCATTTTAACTCCCAAATAATTTCTTTGAATTTAATAAGTATTCAAGAAAGCCAATTCCTCTTGATTGCAGAAGAATACTCCTGGGCAATTGACAAAAACCCAAATTGGTCAATTCACTTTGACGCTTTTATCCAAAAATTGGTGAAGGTTGGACAAAAAAAAACCGATCTTGGTGACCGGTTTTTATATTTTATTTTTTCTTCGAAAACCTTCCTCCCCGTTTTTTGGGCTCGGGCTGATTTTCGATGATTTCTATCGTTTCAGCATAGCTAAGCTTCTCAGCTTCCTTGTCCTTCGGGATTTTAAAGTTATTCTTTCCAAACTTGATGTAAGGACCCCAGCGACCATTTAGGATTTGAATATCAGGGTTTTCTTCAAAAGATTTAATATGCTTTTTAGCATCAGCTTCCCGCTTATCTTTGATCAATTGGATCGCCTCTTCTTCGGTAATGCTCAGTGGATCCTGCTCTTTTTGCAAAGAAACAAAGTTGCCATCATGTCGGATGTATGGTCCGAATCTTCCAATTGCGGCCACCATTTTTTTGTCCTCAAACATTCCTACATCGCGTGGGAGTTTAAATAACTCCAAGGCATCTTCGAGACTGATATTTTCGATAAACTGACCCTTTTTGAGGCTTGCATATTTTTTATCTTCGTCTTCGCTATCTCCGATTTGAACCAGGGGTCCAAATTTTCCAAGTCTTGCAGTAATCGGCTTTCCGCTTTCGGGGTGATTGCCGAGAAATCTACTGGAATTGACATCCTGACGTGATACTTGCTCTGTCTCTTCGACACTATGGTGGAATTTGCCGTAGAATGCATCAATCATATCCTGCCAGTCTTGTCCTCCTGCTGCAATGTCGTCGAATTCCTTCTCCACTTTGGCGGTGAAATTGAAGTCAATGACATTGGGGAAGTGCTCGACCAAGAAATCGTTCACAACCATGGCAATATTGGTTGGGAATAATTTCTGTTTTTCAGCGCCTGTAATTTCTGTCTTGGTGCTTTCCTGAAACTTTCCATCTGAAATAATCATCTCTTGATATTCGCGCGGATTACCATCCCGACTCTCCTTGATGACATATTCCCGTTTTTGAATGGTCGAGATCGTCGGTGCATAAGTAGACGGACGTCCAATTCCCAGTTCTTCCAGCTTCTTCACTAGACTTGCTTCCGTATATCTCGGTGCAGCACGGGTAAAAGACTCTCTCCCTTTCATTTCTTTCAAGTCCAGAGCCTGTCCAATTTGCATGGGTGGAAGGAGGGATTTGTTTTGAGTATCTTCTTCCTCATCATCATCCGTAGATTCTAAATATACTTTCAGGAATCCATCAAACTTAATTACTTCTCCATGAGCTGAAAGGGTCAAGTCTGAATTGGAAATATTGATTGACACATTGGTTTTTTCCAGCTGAGCGTCGGCCATTTGAGATGCAATTGCACGCTTCCAGATGAGTTCGTAAAGTCGTTGCTCGTTTCTGTCCCCGTCTACTTGTGCTCTTGAAAAGTCTGTCGGTCTGATAGCTTCGTGTGCTTCCTGAGCTCCCTCAGATTTAGTAGTGAATTTTCGTGCTTTGTGGTAATCGCTTCCGTATTCGCCTTTGATAGCGGATTCTGCCGAATTCATGGCCTCGTCAGATAGATTGACGCTATCCGTACGCATATAGGTGATTTTCCCCGCTTCATAGAGTTTCTGGGCCACTGACATGGTTTGGGCTACAGAGAAATACAGCTTGCGCGAAGCTTCCTGCTGTAAAGTGGATGTGGTAAAAGGAGGTGCCGGTGACTTTTTTGCCGGTTTTTTCTCGAGATTTCCAACAGAAAAGTCCGCGTCAAGGCATGCTTTTAGGAAGTCTTCCGCCTCTTGCTTGGTTTCAAATTTTCTGGGTAACTCAGCTTGAAAGGACTTACCATCCACTTCAAATTGAGCTGTAATTCGGAAAGTAGATTTGGCTTTGTGTGCTTCGATTTCACGCTCTCGCTCGACGATCAGTCGTACAGCCACAGACTGTACACGACCTGCCGAAAGTCCTGTTTTGATCTTTTTCCATAAAACCGGCGAAAGTTCAAACCCTACCAATCGGTCTAAAATTCTTCGAGCCTGCTGTGCATTTACCAAGTCATAATCGATTCCTCTTGGGCTTTCGATAGCCCGCTGAATGGCATTTTTGGTAATTTCCCGAAAGACAATTCGCTTGGTGTTTTCATCTTTCAGCTTGAGTACTTCTTTCAGATGCCAAGAAATAGCCTCTCCCTCCCGGTCATCATCACTTGCTAGGTAAATGGTGTCTGCATCCTTGATAAGGTTTTTGAGGTTTTTGATGACCTCCTTTTTATCTGGAGAAACCTCATAGGTTGGCTTGAAACGGTTTTTAATATCGATGGCCTTGTCTCCTTTGGGCAGATCTCGGATATGTCCGTAACTGGACGCAACTTTAAAATCCTTCCCCAAATAGCCTTCAATGGTTTTGGCTTTAGCAGGTGACTCGACGATTACTACGTTTTTGGACATAAAAATTTTAGAATTAGGCTCGAGGGCTTGTTTTGAAAAGCTAAAAATAGAGGGCATTGTTTTCACCTGCAACTATTAATAATTCAGTTGATTGAATGGCAGGGTGATTGTGCACTTATATGTATGTAGGGAGCTAATCAAAAATTTTATCCAAAATGAAGCATTTATTTTTAATGAGGCATGGGGAGGCCAGTTTTTCAGCAGATTCAGATTTTGAAAGAACTCTTACTTCAAGAGGTCGGGAAAAAATAGCACGTATTGCAAAAAGCTTCAATGAAAACACCCCTGAAATAGACTTTATGTATTGTTCTAGTGCTACTAGGACGCAAGAAACAGCGAAGATTTTTTCCGAAACGGTACTGATCAAGAAGCAAGAATTTACCCGAATTATCTACGATGGGGATATGCGGGACTTGATGGATTTGGTCGAAAATTGTCCAGATGAGTTTGACAGACTTCTAATTGTTGGGCATAACCCGGTAATCAGTATGCTCGCCTCTAGTCTCTGCGATGGGATCTATCGAAATATGCAACCTGGGGACTTGATTTCTATACAGTTTCCGCTTGAATCCTGGAATTCTGTAACTTTTGGTAGCGGAATCTTACTCGAGATTATGAGTTAAAAACCAAGGCCGGATTTCCGGCCTTGGTTTTTTTTCAATCCATTTGGTTTCCAAAGAAAATCGCATTTAAGAAGAGCTTATTGGTTCCAAACCAAGCCCCTCTGAAATTAGGGTTGTCGAAGAAATGAACGACTCTTCCACGTCCCGATGAAGAAATGAGCACACTGGCGCTTTGCTTGAGTTTCTCAAGGTTTTGGTCTGAAATATAACCGCCTAGGTGTGGGTTCTCGGTGTACTGGATAGGCGTGAGGTATTTGTTTTTGCTAGGTTGGATGAAAATATTGCTGTTTCTGTAGACAGGGATATTTTTCATTTGGTATCCGTAAGCAATGGGATGAGTCAAGTCCAGCTCTGCCATATAAATACTACCTCCTACAGCTTTCGCCCCTTCGAAATCACGGCTACTTGCAAAAGGAAGAGATTCAGGTTCTGCTTTTTCTTCAAGTTCTACTGCAGATTCATTGGTGATTCCCTGCCGATTGAGCCAAAGGCTTGCACTTTTGAGTGAAACAACGGTTCCTCCTCGCTGAATCCAATCTTTGAGGTGCTCAACAGCCGAATTAGAAAGGCTGTTGTAATTACCGGATGCCAGTATCAGCGTATTGTAATCAAATAGGTTTACCCTTCCAAAATCATCTGTATTTACTTTGGTAATCGGCATTCCAACCTTTGAGTCTAGCAAATGCCAAATTTCACCGGCTTCATAGCTAGAAACACCCGGTCCCACTAGCATAATGACTTTTGGCTGCTGAACAGCACCCACCGAATTGGAGCCCAAATCAATGCCTGAAAGGTTTAGCCCCGTTTCTACCTTATATACTTTCTGCTGATTTTTATTGGCGATGTTTTTCAGCTGTTCGATCACTTCTGTATCCTCGATTTTTTGGAAACCCATCGGAATCATTAGCGTCCCTGCTGCAAAATCTACCGCACCTTCTTGAGTTTGCGATCGAAATGGTCGGTTGACTACCTCTACATGAATGCCTGCTTTTTGTAGCTCATAAAGTGCCTTCGGCGCAAAGTAATCTGACCAGTCAATGAGATAGGCATAAGCTTTTCCTTCAGGAAACTCGAAAGAAGGTTTTGCTACCTCTTTTACTTCCTCGCCTGCTTGAGCAGATGGTGCAGGGGCGAAAGGCATCCCATAAGCTGCCGCCATGGTCCAGGCTGATGCATCGTAAAAAACCGAATCAGCAAATTCTTTTACGTATTCAAACATGGTGCGAACCATGCGGTATTGAGGTTGTGCGGTAGGGACCACCCATGATTTTCCTTTTTTGAAGGTGTTATTTCCAACCTTCAAATCAGCATTATTTTCATAGACATCAATCTGATGATCAAGTAGAAACTGAACAAAGAGTCTATTTCTACTTTCGTCATATTCATCTCCAAACACATAGTTTTTTGCCGGGTCTTTTCTTCCTTCAGCAACAGCCGTTTCGAAAAATTCCCGAAGATAATCATGCATGTATTCCCGATTATCAATAGCAGCTTCTAAGGTAGCTAGGGAGTTGACCACATGATTTCGAATGGTGAATGCAAAAGAGATATCGCCTCGCTGACTAGCTTGAAGATGGCCACGGCTACTGGCCGTCTCGAATACCAAGCCCAAGCCACCATGAATATCGGGGTAAGTGGATCCATAGCCAGGATAGCTATTGTCAAAAACCTCTTTTGTCCAATAAAGACTACCGATTTCATCCATGTATTTCGCAAAATAGCTGGCAAAAATCGGGTTGATTTCATCGTAGTTTTTTCTTGGAACTACAGGGTTTTCGGATCCAAAAGGTTTGGTTGGTTCGAAGAAATAAGTGCTATTCGTGCCCATTTCGTGAAAGTCAGTGGTCACATTAGGATACCACTGATGATACCATGCTACTTTCACTTGTGATTCAGGATGGGCAAGAGGAAGCCAGTCTCTGTTAAGATCATACCAATAATGGTTGGTTCGGCCTCCAGGCCAAGCCTCATTGTGCTCTCTGTCCAAAGGATCTGCGACCGGTGGAAAGCCCTTATTAAAATTAGCCCAAAGACTGTGTCTATCCCTTCCATCTGGGTTGAGGGTCGGATCGATGAGTACTACAGATTCTTCTCTGACTCTCTGAGCGAGTTCAGATTGACCTGCTACAATCCAATAAGCGGTCAAGAGTGCCGCTTCTGCTGAAGAAGGTTCATTTCCATGCACCCCATATCCCAAATGGACGATAGATGGCATTTGGCTGACATCTGGTTTGGGTTGAGTTGGGTCTGCCAATTGTACCTGAGTTTGTCGGATCGCTTCAAGGTTGGCCATGTTGCTTTCGTTGGCAATGGTCAGGATGACCTTCGGCCTGTGTTCGTGTGTATAGCCGATCGTCTCTAGCTTGACCAGATCACTGAGCTCATCCAATTTTTCGTAGTATTTGACGATGAGATCATAGCGAGTATGCCAGTCTCCGACAGGATAGCCCAAGAATTCCTCAGGTGAAGGAATTTCAGGATTAAATTTTTCCCCTGGGAAATAATACTCGGTTTGACTAAAAGCGAATTGAGCTGTGAAAAACAGACTTAAAATAGAGAGGTAGATCTTCTTCATAAGGTGAAATTTTCAGAAAATTAGGAAAGCTTCTGGCGCTTACAATCAAAAATCCATCAATGGTTTTTTGATTGAGCGCAATTGGACTTAATTTATCCTGTGAAATTATAAACCTTAAAATAATCTACGGTATGAACATTCGATTTAAATCACTTTTATTCCTTTTCCTTTCGGTAGGTTTGAGTTTGTCCTTGTATGCTCAGGAGAAAACTCCACCGCCTATGCCTCCTCAAGCTACTGAGTTCTATACACCAGTCCCTCCAAAAATTACTCCCGGAGCTGAAAATAATCTTCCTCCCTCGGATGCCATCGTGCTTTTCGATGGAAGCAGCCAGAATAATTTTGTCTCCGCTAGAGATGGTTCTAGTCCGGCTGAGTGGACTATAGAAAATGGTGAACTAGTCGTGACTCCAGGTAAAGGGGATATCCAGTCAAAAATGGCCTTTGGAGATGCACAATATCACATCGAATGGTCAGCTCCTACAGAGATCAAAGGTGAGGGACAAGGTCGCGGAAACTCCGGTTTTTTCCTGATGGGACTGTATGAGGTGCAGATTTTGGATAGCTACGAAAGCAAGACCTACACCAATGGTCAGGCTGGAAGTATCTACAAGCAGTTTCCGCCACTAGTCAATCCGCTTCGTGCTCCTGGAGAATGGAATTATTACGATATCATTTTCAAAGCTCCTCGTTTTGATAAAAATGGAGTGCTTACATCTCCTGCTACTGTGACCGTTTTGATCAATGGTGTTTTGGTTCAAAATCATGTCATCCTTCGCGGACCTACTGAGTACATCGGCATCCCTAATTACAAAGCACATGCCGAAGAGCTCCCGATCAAATTGCAGGATCATGGCAATCCGGTTCGATTCAGAAATATCTGGGTGAGGCCGCTTTAAGTAGCAAGTACCAAGTACGAAGTACCAAGTATTAAGTACGAAGAATTAAGAACCATGTATCATATCTAGGTTGTAAAACTCTCCTAGAACCTTAACCATAAACCCCCAACCCTTATGTCCTCTCGAAGAAAATTTCTCCAAAATACCATGCTTCTCGGAGCTGGACTGAGTATGCCCTCTGTATTAACGGCGGCCGATTTTGGCACCTTCACCCGTAAAATCAAACCCTCTGACCAACTCAATTACGGTGTCATCGGCTGCAAAGGCATGGGCTGGTCCAATATGAATGCCCATCTTAAAATGCCCAATGTCAATTGTGTGGCTTTGGCAGATGTGGATCAATCCGTTTTGGATCAGCGCACTGAAGATGTCTTCAAACTTCGTGGAACCCGTCCCAAGCAGTACAAAGACTATCGCAAAATGCTGGAGGATCCGGATATCGACGTCGTGATCGTAGGTACTCCTGACCACTGGCACTGTCTGAATATGGTGGATGCTGTCAGCGCAGGGAAACACGTCTATGTCGAAAAACCCATTGCCAATACCATCGAAGAGTGTCAGATTATGGTCAAAGCGCAGGAGCGGTATGGGAAAATCGTCCAAGTAGGGCAATGGCAACGCTCAGGATCTCAATATGATGAAGCGATCAATTATGTGAAATCTGGTAAATTAGGCCAGATTCGCTTGGTCAAATGCTGGGCATATCAAGGGTGGATGAAACCGGTTCCGGTACTTCCCAATGGCCCAGCACCTGCAGGTGTAGATTATGATATGTGGCTGGGTCCTGCACCGAAAAGAGAGTTTAATCCTAACCGTTTTCATTTCAATTTTCGATGGTTTTGGGACTATGCCGGAGGCTTGATGACGGACTGGGGCGTACATGAAATTGATATTGCCCTTTATGCCATGGGAGTGAGCGCTCCAAAATCGGTCATGGCCTCGGGAGGTAAATTTGCCTATCCCGATGATGCTTCCGAGACGCCCGATACCTTACAGACCGTTTACGAATATGATGGCTTCAATATGCTTTGGGAGCACGCAACAGGCATTGATGGCGGAAACTATGGAACTACAGAAGGCATCGCCTTTATCGGGAATAATGCTACTTTGGTGGTCAACCGAGGTGGCTGGAAGGTAATCCCGGAAACCGAAATGGTGGATGGAGAGCGAAAAAACAAAGCGGAAGAAGTGCCCCATACCCGGCCGGAGGGTCCCAGTGCCTTAGAGCTTCATGCGGTTAATTTGGTGGAATCAATCCAGGCTAATGATGTCAGCAAATTGAAATGTGGTATCCAAACAGGTTCGGTAGCCGCGATCAATGCCCAAATGGGAAATATAGCCTACAAAACCGGTAAAAAAGTGTATTGGGATGCCGACAAAAACCAATTCACTGATGGCGAAGCCACCAAGCTGATGAAGGCCAACTATCATAATGGCTGGAAGCTGCCAAAAGTTTGATGCAATTCCGGGCGTTTTAAGTAGCTCGACAATCGATTCCGAAAAAATCAGCCCAAAGTAATTCTTTGGGCTTTTTTTTCGGAATTTGAAAAAGAGATTTTAATGATTTAGCCCGTGATGGTGGTTTCCTGGAGTTGATTCTAGCCCTAATCGGATGATAGATACTTCCTTGAAAAAATTATCTACCTACTAAAAACAGGTTATTTGGAAAGGACCAATGCCTAAGTGAATTGAATCCAAATGATGTGCACATAGGACTTGCGAGCATGAGCCTATCCCTTTGGCGGGTAGATTCAAAGACTATTCCCCTTTCAACTCAATATCCCGTAGCATTTCCATGCTCATGCCTGTAAAGCTTAACTCTTTTGGATTTTGACCTTTTAGGAAAGTGGGTTGTGCCCTTTCCAATTTAATGAAATTGAGAATAGGCAGGTTTCCTCTGATGTGTGTGTTAATGTGTTTGATAGAGCGGGGCGGTTTTGATCTCCAAGCCAATGCCGAAAAACTATTCCATGAAAAATTCCCTTTAGGATCATTTTTTTTGATAAAAGAAAAAAACCGGTCTTTCTTTCACCCCTGAAGAAAAACCGGTTGTTAAAAAAAATAAACTTACTTAGAGAGTTACTTTCAAGGTATAATGTTACTTTTTTCTTCGGTTTGATTGTAAATAATTGAATAATTGTTGGATATGATTGAATATCCGTCAAGATTTCGAGGTAAAGTCGAGTGGTAAGGTTCGTAAAACCCCATAAGTTCACAAGAGATTACGGAGGGTAACCTCCTAAGCAAAGTATGTATTCAGAGTTGAGGAGCCTTAAAGAATTATGCTAAAGGCTGGGAGCGTGATGCCCTTTATGCGTGCCTTTGGGATGCCGGTGGCAGGGTGCAGCGGTTAGATTGGCAATACTGGATTGAGTTTGGCCGCAGTATTTGCAGGTGTAGTTTGATTTCAACGAACCCTCATAGAGTTTATGCTTTCCTTTATTAGGCCCTTCTGGATGACGGTAGCAGGGCGCACTTGTCAAATTGATGACTGAGGGAAACTTGGTTCCGCAGTATTCACAGTAAAAGGTGGACATGGGGATTTAGGTTTTTTTTATATTATCGATGACTCAGCCATTTTGCTTTGCTAAATCAGCTGCCATACGTTCAATAGCTGCTTTTGCTTTTCGGATATTCGATTGGGCAAGGTGGATATCGATGTCGTTATTTTTAATGTGATGAGCTTGAGCAAACCAGGCTTCTGGGTTGTGTTTACCCTTGGATTGATTGATTACTCTAAGTGTTACTCCGACATTCTCCGGACAGTTGACCACTAGAGCAATTTGTTCATCCGACAGTAGATGCTTGTAAGTTGAGTGCACCCATTCCGAAGGAAATATGTGTTCATAGTCATAGGGATCACCACCGTGTAATGTCTTTCCGGTATAGCAGTCTTGATATATAGCTTTGCCATTACCACGTTTTAGAGCTTCGGCATGCATTTGGGCTTTTATTTGATTAAACATTTTATCGATTTCTAAGCGGGAGTAGGGGCGGGATTTTACTATTTCCATTCTTTTTGATTTTCCACAGATTATTCTAGTTTTATAAAATACTCTTCGTCTGATAAATAATTTTTTATTACTACATTACTGAAGGTTTTCAATGTAGAAACATTAAGAATACCAACTACAATAACACCATTACCAAATGGGATTAATTTTCCTATTTCAATTCTTCTTATTGTTGCATATTTTGCGACTATAGTAGTATGGATTTACCAATTAACCTTCTATTTCTTATGGTCGCTTTTACAAAGGTATTTATTTCAAATATCGTTGCTTAAATTCAGTTAGAATATCTATTTCGCTAACTTCTGAAATATCTTTGTTTTTTAATAAGTAGGTTAATGTTGTAATGTATGCTTCTCCAAAAGCAACAGTTACTGCAGCAGCAGTAGAAGCAGCAATAGCTCCACCGGCAACACTGCCAACACCAGGGAACATTTTTAATAAATTTGAAACAATAGTTCTACCTACCAATGTTGCACCTGTACCAGTTATAGTAGATGATACCAAAGTTGATAAAAATGCTCTTTTTACTTCAAACCCAAAAACTGCTGTTATACCTGCTAACATACCTACCTGAATTGGAACTAATGCAGCCGCATCGGAAAATGGAATTGGGATGGCACCAGTTGTTGCTGCGGCTGTAGCAGCCGTTGCAACAATTGCATGCGACTTATTCTTCTTCTGCTGTATGTTTACCCTTTGAGCTGCTGCAAATGCACTTTTTTGCGCTTCAGGTATTATTTCCATAGCTAAATCAACTAGTTCAATTAAACCTGAGGGTTTAATAACATATCCATCATCTAAGGTTTTAGCAACTGAGTTTACTCTAATGACATTTTTAGCCTGTTTTAACAAGTTTTGTACTTTAATCCTAAAACCTTCATCTGAGGATGCTTTTGTTATAACTGCAATAACTGGCATATGATTAGAAAGAAGATTGCAAAGTTCTATTTCTGCATCTTCAATTCTTCTTGAACTTTCATCTATGCAAATCCAAGCCATATGAATGTGGTTCAGAGGATTAGAATCATTATTTTTATTTTTTACAAAAGATTCTAGTTCTTTAAAAGTTTCTTTGTATTCTTTTAATTCTAAACCTCTTGTGTCGTAAAGCCTTAAAGGTATACCATCTTTTTTTATTTCTCTTGTTTCTTTTGTAACTGGTTTTCCTTGACCTGTGGTTGCAAAGTTTCCTTGAAAAACAGCATTTATTAATGTTGATTTTCCAACACCTGTTTTACCAGCAATTAATATATTTAAAGAGGTGTCCTTTTAAATTCATATATTTATATAATTAAACGAACAGAAAATGGATATTTTTAAAGGACAAGGGCTTATAGAGTTCAGTAGAAGGTTTCAAACGGATCTGGACTGCAAGAAATATT
>Ga0208623_100165_pt1 | contig 83290 bp, 93 predicted proteins | sample HotLakConsUCCL28_FD_184737 | JGI IMG/M metagenome (GOLD analysis project Ga0208623, IMG submission 184737) | Hypersaline microbial mat communities from Hot Lake, Washington, USA - Hot Lake Consortium UCC-L28 (SPAdes) (version 2) ...
ACCCTCGCCGCCGGCACACCAGCCTGGGCGACCTCAGCCCTGCCGAGTTCGAAGCCCTTCACACCACCGCCGAAATCGCGGCATGATCAACACATAGAAACCGTCCGGGAAACCGGGTCAGGCTCCCGAGTTCACAAACGACGACGGCACTCGTCGCACACTGGTGGAGACCGTCACCGTGACGGCGGAGATTCACTGCGGGCAAAACAGTGTCGACGGGCGGCCCACGAGTGATTGTGTCGTGGTGAACTACCGCTCGGAGTACATGATCTGATGGCTGCCCCCGTCGTTGCTGCCGGTGCTGCCGCCGGGGTGGGTGCCGGCACGGCGGCGAACGCGGCGTGGCTGCTGTCGCAGCAGTTGCGGAAGTTCGTCAGGCAGGCCGTCATGCCGATGATCGGCGTGGTGCTGTTACTGCCGGTCATCGCCGCACCCTTTGCTCCTGTGGCCGCTAGGGAGAGGGGGTGGACCCGATTCCGTTCCCGGACCCTTATGGTGTGCTGGAGCTGGCAGACTGTAAGCAGCTGCAGCGGTAGGTCGACGCGATCGCGCGACGGACGAGAGACGAGGACGAAGTGAGCGAGCTCAATCCGCAGTCGCAGGCAAGGCACATGCCGCCGGCCGCACAAGGGTAGGTGACTGTGCCGTCGACACAGTCGGGGCAGACGGTTTACGTGCAGGTCACTCCAGAGCCCAAGGGCGCCAGCATCACATCGATGGTGCTGGGACTGGTGTCCATCGTGATGGGCTTCACGTTTTTCCTACCCCTGATCGGACTGATCTGCGCCTTCGTTGGATTGGCACGGGAGCCCGCAGGTCGTGCGTACGCGGTGGTCGGATTGTTGCTGAACGGGTTCTTCATCGGCCTGTGGCTGATCTTTGGCTCGATCATCTTCACGCTGTTTGGCGGCTTCGGGCTCGGCTCCATGACGGGCTGAACCCCGCGCCGACGCTCACAGCTCGAACAAGGCTGACGCGGGGGATGGGACGGGTCAGGGGGCGACTACGGCGCGACCGGCCGCCTCACGCTCGGCGCTGAGCGCATCGAGGTCCAAGATCAGCTGCGGCATCAGTTGGCGTTCTTCTCGGGCGGGGTGAAGTCGTGCGTGCTGGGCTGGTGTCCGTTCAGCAGGTCGCCGGAGAATCCGAATGGAGTGTCTCCGTCTGAGGCATGGGCCGGAATGGTAGCCCCGGTAGCAGATGCGTGCGGCAGAGCGTGAGCGTGAGCGTGAGACACGAGAACCTCCTGGTGACGAGTGAAGAACTAGACAGCTCCACTCTGCCGGGAGGTTCTCGTCACATCACGGCATCCAGATCAAACAACATGCCTGGGCACGACGACTAGCCACGCAGCGCGGCGAGCGGCCCGGCCAGCGCAGCGAGGTCGTCGATGACGGCCCGCATGGCCGTCTCACGAGCGTCATCGTGCGCGAGCGCCCCGTCGACGACCTGGCGACCGGCACCGGGAATGATGACGTCGGCGCTCGAGCGCACCATGCCGAGCGCGAGCAGCACGGGCTCGAGCGCGACGACGCCGCGCAAGCCTCCCGAGACGCCGCCGTAGCTCACGAAGGAGACGGGCTTGCGGTTCCACTCGTGGAAGAGGAAATCGAGGGCGTTCTTGAGCGCCGGGCTGAAGCTGTGGTTGTACTCGGGCGTCACGAGCACGAAGGCCTCAGCGCGGTCGACGCGGTCGCTCCAGGCGAGAGTGTGCGGCTTCTCGTACTGCTTCTTGGCCGGATGCGCGGGCTCGTCCAGGAAGGGCAGGTTCAGCTCGGCGAGGTCGGCGAGATCGACCTCGTGGCCGGCTGCTTCCACCCGCTCGCGCGCCCACTGGGCGATCGGCAGGCCGATGCGGCCGGGGCGGACAGAGGCAACGATGATCATGATGCGAGTCATGGGTGCGACAACCGACAGCGTGCGCCGATGATTCCCTCTCCCCGACGATTCCCACGCCGCCCCCGGCTGGCGAGTCAGCGCCGCCAGTAGCCCTTCACGACCGCGCGCTCAACGTCGATACCCCAGTCGCCGAGCAGGGCTCGCGCGGGGGCGACCAGGGACTGCTCACCGCACGCGAAGACGAAGCGCTCGCGCGGACGCTCGGGTGCCGGCAGTGCCTGCAGCGCGGCGGCGAGGGCGGCGCTCGGTCGTGCCTCGTCGGGGTCGAGGATGCTCACGCGCAGGCCCGCGGGCGGCACGACACCGAGGTGGGCCAGGTCGAAGCGCGTCTCGAGCAGCAGGTGGCCGGTGATGCTCGAGCCGAGCATCCGGAGGTAGCGGCGCACGGCGGGAATCGCGCTGTCGTCGCCGGCCAGCACGACCTCGCCGGGGTCACCCGTGAGCACGACGGAGCCCTTGGGGCCCATCATGACGGCGGGTGCGCCCAGCGGCGCGCGTGCTGCCCAGGCGCCCATCACCCCGACCTCCGAGCCCGGATGCCCGTGCACGAGCACATCGAGGTCGATCCAGCCCTGCGCGACCTCGTGGGCCACGACGGTCTCGGTTTTCGCGTCGCCGACCGGTGCACCCTCCGCGTCGAACGGCACCTCGCCGCCGTCGGGAGGTCCGACGACAACGCGCACGTGGTCCCCGCCGCCGGGTGAGACGAAGCCGTCGAACTCACCGGAGCTGCTCTGGGCCAGCCGCAGGCGCAGGAATCGGTGATCCGGCGCCGCACTCACGCCAAGAATCTCGCGCGAGGCGAGGTGCAGGCGCCGCACCGCGGGTGGGAACGGATGCCGCGTGAGCGAGTACGTCACGGCAGTGGGAGGTGCCTGCTACCAGCGCTCGTGGATGGCGGCACGAAAGTAACGGTCGTACAGCTCGACGACGCGCGCGTGGAAGGCGGGCGACAGATCGTCGACCTCACCCGCCGCGGCGTTCGCGCGAGCCTGCTCGGGCGACCGGGCGCCGGGGATCACCGTGCTTACGCCCGGCAGCTGCGTCAGCCAGGCCAGTGCCGCCGTGGACGGCGCGAGACCGTGCTCCTCGGCGAGCGCCGAGAACTCGGCCGCGGCGGTGACCCCCGCCTCGTAGTCCACCCCCGAGAAGGTCTCCCCGATGTCGAACGCCGAGCCGTCGCGGTTGTAGGTGCGGTGGTCGTTCTCAGCGAAGACCGTCTCGCGTGTGTACTTGCCGCTCAGCAGCCCAGAGGCGAGGGGCACGCGCGCGATGATGCCGATGCCGCGCTCGACCGCGAGCGGCAGCACCGTCTCGAGCGGCTTGAGGCGGAAGGCGTTGATGATGATCTGCACGCTCGCGAGGTTCGGGCGCTCCATGGCCGTGAGCGCCTCGTCGACACGCTCGACACTCACGCCGTAGTTCGCGATGGCGCCCTCGTCGACGAGCTGATCGAGGTCGTCGTACACGCGATCCATCGCGTACACGGAGGTCGGCGGGCAGTGCAGTTGCACCAGATCGAGGGTGTCGACGCGCAGGTTGCGTCGGCTGCGCTCCGTCCACGCCCGGAAGTTCTCGGTCGAGTAGTTCTCGGGCACCTGCTCGACGCGACGCCCCATCTTCGTGGCGACGAAGACGGAAGCGTCGGGGCGGTCGTGCAGGTAGTCAGCGATGAGCTGCTCACTGCGACCATCGCCGTAGGCATCAGCGGTGTCGAAGAGGGTGACGCCCGACTCGACGGCCGCGTCCAGCACGGCGCGGGCATCCGCTTCGGTGACCTCACCCCAGTCAGCGCCGAGCTGCCAGGTGCCGAGGCCGAGGGAGGAGACTGTTGCGCCGGTGCGGCCGAGAAGAGAAGTTCGCATGCGACAACCCTACGGCGGTCTGCCTGCGCCGCCCTACTGCTCGTGCTCGCGCACGATGCGGGCGACCTCCTCTGCCAGGCGGGGGCGGATGAGGTGGTCGATTCCGTTCACCCGCGCGACCGTGACGCCACGCAGCTTCTCCAGGATCTTGATGCCCTCCGGCGCGATGAAGGGGTCGAGCGTGCCGTAGACGACGTCCACATCGCGCTCGACCGAGGCGAGGTCGGCGATCGTCGTCTGAGATTCGACGGCGTTCTCGAGCGACAGGACGAACGGAGTCCAGTTACGCTCGGAGACCTCGAGAACGTTCTTGATGGGGGCGATCGCAGCGAGGGCCCGGGCCGCGCGCGTGGTGAACTCCTTGTTGGCCCGCAAGAACTCGTAGGCCGCGAAGTAGAGGCCCATGCGCGTTCGTGTTGCCGGGTCACCGACGGCGTTGGGGCGCACGTACACGGGTGGGCTCACCATGACGACGTGACTCACCTCATCGGGGTGGATCGCCGCGTAGCGCGCGGCGATGAGACTGCCGAGCGAGTGCCCGACGATGGTGACGGTGTCGCGCAGAGACAGGGTGCGCAGGGTTCGATGGAGGGCCTCCGCGTGCCGCCCCAGCGTGTAGGTGGAGTCGGCATCGATCGGCGACGCGCCAAAGCCGAGCAGGTCGATCGCGATGCACCGGAAGTCGGGCTCCAGGAGGGGAATCACGTTCTCGAACGTGACGGAGGACGACGCGAGGCCGTGCACCAGCACGACGACGGGCCGACGATCGTGGCCGCCCTGTCGGGAGTCATGCGCGACATGAAGTTTCGGCGGCCGACGCAGAAGCCGATCGAGAAAGGTCATGCCTCAGTCTCTCGCACGGCCTGAGGGTGCTCACATAATTCGAGGGGGTCGGTGCGTACCGACCCCCTCGTCCTTCGCGTCCACCCCTAGTCGCGTAGGCCTTGCATGCTCCTACGGTACCGAGGTCAGAGCCGCCGAGAGGGTGTTGTCATCGCTCCCTCAGCATGCTCTGGGCGTGGGGTCAGGTCACGGTTGCGTTACTGCGCACAACGTTGGGTGGTGGCGCGCTGAGATGCGGGTCTACCGTGAGCGGCCTGACACGACGACTGCACCCCACCACCCTCGGCGGTCTCGCCCTGCGTGCCGCGCTGACGCTGGGGTCGCCGTCGGCTCGGGTCTGCTGGTAGCCACGGGAGTGATCCTGCCGTGGCTCGCCGTACTCGGCGTGCTCGGTCTCGCCGCACTGCTCATCGTGCGCGGCGCCCGCCGTCGCCGAGCGCGACTGAGCACCGAGGGGCGTGTGGGCGAGCGAGCCTGAGCGGAGCATCCGGGCGCTTGCTAGCCTCGTGACATGCCGCTGACCGGAGAGTACGCACCGAGCACATCCGAGTGGGCCCGCGAGCAGGCCGAGCTGTACGAGCGCACCAACGGCGCCGAGGGCAACGACATGCGCGGGCGCCCGATCATCGTGCTCACGACCCTCGGGGCAAAGACAGGCATGCTGCGCAAGACGGCCCTCATGCGCGTCGAGCACGAGGGTGACTACGCGGTCATCGCGTCGATGGGCGGTGCGCCGAAGAACCCCGTATGGCACCACAACCTCCTCGCCCACCCGCTGTGCGAGCTGCAGGACATGGCCGAGAAGCACGACTACCGCGCCCGCGTCGTCGAGGGCGAGGAGCGCGTGGCCTGGTGGGAGCGCGCGTGCGCGGCGTGGCCCGACTACGCGGTCTACCAGACGAAGACGGAACGCCAGATTCCCGTGTGGGTGCTCGAGCGCGCGTGACCCCTCTTCGCCGGGGCTAGCCTGCCGCGCGGCGGGTGAGCAGGTCTTCTGCGGCGACCCAGGCGAGCATCGCGCACTTGACGCGGGCGACGTACTTCGAGACTCCGCTGAGCGCGGCAGCATCGCCGAAGCGCTCCTCGTCGAGAGGGATGGCGCCGCGCGAGCGCAGGGCTTCGCGAAACTCCTCGATGAGAGCGGTGAGCTCGTCGGGGGTCCACGGGCTGCCCTCATCGGTGGACTCTTCGGCGAGGGTCGCGAGCAGGGAGGCGCTCGACTGCGAGATCGAGCATCCTGACCCCTCCCAGGCGATCGCCTCAATGCGGTCGCCCGCCGCGTTCCAGCGCACGGCGAGCGTGATCTCGTCGCCGCACACGGGGTTGCGCTGGTGGCTGGTCTCCTCCCCCACCTCGAGCCCGACGCCGTGCGGGTGCTTCGAGTGGTCGAGAATGATCTGCTGGTATAGCTGTTCGAGGGCGCTCATGCGCTGCCTCCTTCCACTCCGAAGAACGACCGGATGCCCGCCACGGCCTCGAGCGCGAGCTCGACCTCGCCGGGCGTCGTGTGCACGCCCGCGCTGAGCCGCAGGCTCGCGGTGGCGCCGAGCCGCCGGTGCAGCGGTTGCGCGCAGTGGTGGCCGACGCGCGCCGCGATGCCACGGTCGTCGAGGAACTGCCCGGCGTCGTGGGCGTGCACGCCGTCGACGACGACACTCGCGAGCCCGATCGTGGGCGCGCTCGCGTCGGTGCCGAGGATGCGCACGCCGTCAATCGCGGCGAGGCCCTCGCGCAGACGCTGCCCGAGAACGTCTTCGCTCGCGGCAATGCGGTCGAGCCCGAGTTCATCGACGAAGCGCACCGCCTCGGCGAGGCCCACCGCCTGGGCGATGCGTGGGGTGCCGGGTTCGAAGCGCTGCGGGCTCGGCAGGTACTCGGCTTTCTCGAGCGTCACGGTCGTGATCATCGAGCCACCGTAGAGGAACGGCGGCAGGGCGTCGAGCAGCTTGGCTCGCCCGTAGAGCACGCCGATGCCGGTCGGACCGTACAGCTTGTGCCCACTGAACACAGCGAGGTCGACGTCGAGCTCGCGCGGGCGCAGAGGAAGGTGCGGTGCCGACTGGCACGCGTCGAGAACGATGAGGGCTCCGACCGCGCGGGCCGGGGGCACGAGCTCGGCGAGCGGGCTCACGTGCCCCGTGACGTTCGAGACATGGCTGAGGGCGAGCACGCGCGTGCGCTCGGTGATGATGCCGCGGGCGGCATCCACGTCGAGGGCGCCGTCGTCGCGCACGGGAATGTACCGGAGGGTCGCCCCCGTGCGCGCCGCGAGCTCCTGCCAGGGAATGAGGTTGGCGTGGTGCTCGAGCTCGGTCGTGACGATCTCGTCGCCGGGCGTCAGCGCGTAGGGCGCCGCGGCGGCTCCGCCCCTGCCGAGACTCGCGTTGCCGAGCGCGTACGCGATGAGGTTGAGCGCCTCCGTCGCGTGGCTCGTGAACACGATCTCGTTGTCGTCGACGTGGAGGAAGCGGGCGACCGCGAGCCGGGCATCCTCGTACAGCTCGGTCGCCTCCCCCGCAAGAGTGTGCGCGCCGCGGTGCACCGCCGCGTTGGCGGTCGCGTAGAAGGCGCTCTCGGCGTCGATGACGCGCTGCGGCTTCTGCGCGGTCGCCGCCGAGTCGAGGTAGACGAGCGGGTGGCCCTGCACCTCGCGCTGCAGGATGGGGAACTGCGCGCGAATCGCCTCAATCTCATCAGGGGTGAAAGGGTGCGCGGTCACCCCTCCAGGGTAGGCCGTGCGAGAAGTCCGCTCCCGCGCTTCCAGAAATGCGGAACTCAGCGAGCACGATTCAGGACATTCCGCGTTTCTGGAAGTGCGCGAGCCGCATGACGCCCACGCGTCTGGCGACGCCAGCGCCACCGGCGTCTACTGCGGTGCCAACGCCCACTCGACGGCGGCTTCGGCGTGCAGGCGGGTCGTCGGGAAGAGCGGCACCGCCACGTGCTGCGCCTCGACAAGCAGCTCGATCTCGGTGCAGCCGAGCACGATGCCCTGTGCGCCGCGGTCGACGAGTCGCTCGATGATGCGCACGTACTCAGCGCGCGAGTGCTCAGAGACCACGCCGAGCACGAGTTCCTCGTAGATCACACGGTGCACGACCTCCTGGTCGTCGGGCTCGGGCACGAGCACCTCGACGCCGTGCGAGGCGACGCGCTCACGCATGAACGACTGCTGCATCGTGAAGCGCGTGCCGAGCATCCCGACTCGCTCGAGACCGGCCGCGCGCACGGCCTGGGCGGTCACATCACCCAGATGCAGCAGCGGAATGCTCACCGCGGCTTCGATCGCCGGCGCAACGATATGCATGGTGTTGGTGCACAGCACGATCGCCTCGGCTCCGGCTACCTCGAGGGCACGCGCCTCCCGCGTGAGGAGATCGCCCGCGCGCTCCCACTCCCCGGCCGCCTGCAGTCGTTCGACCTCGGCGAAGTCGACCGAGACCATGACCAGGTCGGCCGAGTGCACGCCACCGAGCCGCTCGGCCACGAGCTCGTTGAGAGCCGAGTAGTACAGGGCCGAGCTCTGCCAACTCATGCCGCCGAGCAAGCCCAGCCGTCGGATACGGCTACGCACCCTCGACCTCGCGCTCTGTGGTCAGGAGCGCGTCGCGCACGAGTTGCTGGGCGCGTTCGGGCAGACTCTCGACACCGCGAAGATGATCGAGCGCGCCCTCGCCTGGGCCGCGAGCCACGCTCACGCGAGCGGCAACTCCGGGCGCGTCGACGGTGAGGATGACGTCGGCGCGCGCGAGCTCGTCGTCGCTCCAGTGCGCGCGCTCGACCACGAGCCGTAGGGCCGTGTCGCCACGCTCGATCGCCGTGGTCTCACGGTCGATGTAGGGGCACCAGGGCGGCTCGGCGCCGTCCATGGGCGTCCACTCCCGGGCTGACTCGACCGTGGGCGGAACGGCGGCGAGCCCGAGCTCGGCGGCGAGCCCGAGCTCGGCGGCGAGAGCCGGCATAACGGCGCGCAGGCTCAGCGCCACCGACTCCCACGTCGGCGCGACGAACTCTGGCTCGGTCGAGCCCGAGTCGGGCATCCGGGCCAGACCGCCCTCACGCACCGCCCGCACAGCGTCAGCCAGGGTGTGGGATGCGGTGAGCGCGCGCGCAGCATCGTGGTGCGCGTCGCAGAACCAGCCCTGATGATCCGGATGCCCGACCGCGAGATCTGCCTCGATGTCCGTCTCCCTCGCCGACGGGGTGGGCCGCACAAAGCTGAGTAGTCGCTCGCTCGTCGCGCCCACGTCGGCGGCGCACACCTCGCAGCTCGGCGGCCTCATGCCTCGAACTGTAGAGGCTGCGCCGCGCTGAGGAAAGACGTGAGCGTAGGCTGAACGCATGATTCGACACATCGTGCTGTTCCGCCTCGCCGCCGAGGACGACGCCCAGCGCCGCGAGGATGCGGCCGAGATCGCGAGCCGCCTGGAGGCCCTGCACGCGCAGATCGCCGGCATCGAGAGCATCCGCGTCGACCGCGACCTGGGTCTCGTGGAGGGCCATTGGGATGTCGCGCTGGTCTCCGAGCACGACGACAACGCTGCGCTCGAGGCTTACCAGGTGCACCCGGCGCACAAGGAGGCGGCGGCGTTCGTGGCCTCTGTCGTGAGCGATCGCGCGGTCGTCGACTACTCGGTCTGAGCACCGGCCTCCCTCGCGCCCGCGGCCGCGCTGAGCGCCCTCGACGCTGGATACCGGCTCATCGACTCGGCGGTCAACTACCGCAATGAGGATGCCGTCGGGCGCGCGATGGTGCGCCTCCACGAGGAGGGGCGCGTCGGGTCGATCGGGGTCTCGAACTTCACCCCCGAGTACCTGACGCGCGTGGCCGACGCGACCGGCGTCATGCCCGCCGTGAACCAGGTCGAGTTGCCTCCGTTCTTCCCTCAGGAGGAGTTGCGCGCCTTCCATGCCGAGCACGGCATCGTGACCGAGGCGTGGAGCCCGCTCGGTAAAGCGGTGCCCGTCACGGAGTCCACTCCCGTTGACGCCTCCTCGGCGGAGACCCCGAAACGCACGAATAGATGGAGCAGCGACCGCAGGTTATGCGGTCGCGCGTCGAGCACGAGCCGTGCGGCAGGGCGGTGAAATTGGTGGACCTGAGGGGAATCGAACCCCTGACCTCTTCATTGCGAACGAAGCGCGCTACCAACTGCGCCACAGGCCCGTGAACCGTGCACAACACTATCACCGGCCAGCAGGGTGGCTGATTCTGGACGGAGAGGGGTCAGCCGGCGGCGCGGCGGCGCTGCAGCACCTCGTCGAGGTCGGGTGCCTCGGTCGGCAACCCCTCGAGGATGCCCATGCGTGCGAATCGCGAATCGCCCCGCTCGGCGTCGTCGCGGCTGGCGGCCGCGGCGGGGGCGAGCCGCTGCGGCGAGGGGGGTGCGTCGGGCTCACCGACGGCGGGTCGGGCAGGCGTGGGCTGTGCCGAGCGCTGGGCCCGCTCGGCCTCCGCGGCCGCGGCCGCGTGCACGGCGGCGTGGTCGAGGGCGGGGCGAGCATCCGGGAGCGGGGTGGGAGCGGCGGGGAGGTCCAGGTAGGTGGGCTTCGGCAGCGGCACGGGCGTCCATGCCCGTCGCGGCGCGGCAGCGGGGCGCGCGCTCGCGGTCGGCGGCGCGTAGTCGACGAAGCGGGGGGCCTCCGCCGTGGCGACGACGGTGCGACGTCGGCTCGCGCGAGCAAGGCCGCGCAGCAGCAGTATGCCGCTGAGTGCGACGAACCCGGCCAGGCCCGTCCAGGCCCAGGCGGCGAAACCGATCGACACGCCCACACCGACGAGTGCCGCGAGGGTGAGCAGGCTCGTTGCGGCCCGGGACCGGCGCAGGCGACGCTGACCGAGCCGCGCGGCATCCACTTCGGCCACGAGGCCGGGTGCTGTAGAGGCGAGCTGTGCGCGCAGGGCGCGGTGGGCGGCGGCTTCTCGGGCACGCTCGATGGCGAGCTCCTCTCGTTGGCGTGCGGCCAGCGAGCGCTCCTGCGCGGCAATGGACCGCGCGGTCATCTCAGCACGCACCGCCTCTGGCAGCTCGGTGGTCTGCGCCATGATGCGCAGGGTTTGCTGCAGTCGCACGGCATTGCGCTCCGTCGCGAGGTACTCGCGCCGACGGCGCCACATGGGTACCAGGTAGAGCAGCCACAGGCCGGCGGCGAGCGCGATCAGAATCGCTGTGCCGCCGCCAGAGTTCTCCACGACGACACGGTACGACCGCGCGGGCCTCGCCGCCGGGATGCGCGGCGCGTGTCTGCCGGACGCGCCGCCGCCTACGGCAGCGGGAGCCCCCGACGGGCCGCGATGCGGTCGACCTCCGGCACGGCGGCCGCGTGCTCGGGCACCCGCCCGGAGCGCCAGCGCTGCAGCACCCCGATCGGTACTTCCTCGACGGTGAGCGCGAAACAAAAGTGGTCGCGCCAGTCGCCGTTGATGTGGATGTAGCGGCGTCGCAGGCCCTCGTACCGGAATCCGAGCTTCTCGACCACGCGGAGGGAAGCCACGTTTTCAGGACGGATGCAGATCTCCATGCGGTGCAGACCCACGGTGAAGAAGATGTGGTCGGTGGCGAGAGCGACGGCTGTCGGGGTGAGCCCTCGACCCGCGAAACCCTCCCCCACCCAGTAGCCGATGGTCGCCGACGACAGTGAGCCGTAGCTCATACCGGAGACGTTGAGCTGGCCGGCGAGGCGCCCCTCCGTCTCGATAATGAACGGCAGACCCTGGCCGCCACGCGCGGCGGCCAGCAGGCCGCGGATGCTGCCCTTGGTATCCCACGACATCGGGGCCACCGGGCTCGTCGCCTCCCACGGTCGCAACCACGTGCGACTCGCGATCAGCTCGCGCTCGAGCGCACGAGCGTCGCGTACCCGGATGGGGCGCAGCACAGTGACCCCGTCGCGCAGGGTGGGGATCGCGTTCACGTCGTCTCGATACGGTTCGTGCGGTCAGGGGCTCGACGAGGGTACGGTGCGGGTGCGCCGGTCAGCTCAACGTCTTGACGAAATCGACGAGCCACGGCCGCAGCTCCGGCCCGAGATCGTCGCGGTCGGAGGCAAGCTGCACGATCGCCTTGATGTAGTCGAGCCGGTCACCGGTGTCGTAGCGACGGCCACGGAACACGACCCCGTAAACCCCGCCGTGCTCGACGTCGCCGGCGAGCTCGAGCAGGGCATCCGTCAGTTGGATCTCATCGCCCTTGCCGGGCTCGGTGTGCTCGAGAATGTCGAAAATCTCGGGGCGCAACACGTAGCGGCCGATGATCGCCAGGTTCGACGGGGCGGTGCCAGGCGAGGGCTTCTCGACAAGGTCGGTGATGCGCACCACGTCGTCGGTGTCGGTCGCCTCGACCGTCGCCACGCCATACAGGTGCGCCAACTCGGGATCCACCTCGAGCAGAGCCACGACGGTGGCGTTGCGCTCGTCGTGCACCTCGATCATGCGCTCGAGAAGCGTGTCGCGCTCGTCGATGAGGTCGTCACCGAGCAGCACAGCGAAGGGCTCACGCCCCACGTGCATCTTCGCCCGAAGCACGGCGTGGCCGAGACCTTTCGGGTCGCCCTGGCGCACGTAGTGCATATCGGCAAGATTCGTGGAATGCATGACCTTCGCGAGCCGCTCGCTGTCGCCTTTGCGCTTCAGCGTGGTCTCCAGCTCCGTCACCCGATCGAAGTGGTTCTCAAGAGCATTCTTGTTGCGACCCGTGATCATGAGCACGTCGGTGAGACCGGCGTGCACCGCCTCTTCGACGACGTACTGGATGGCCGGCTTGTCGACGACCGGCATCATCTCTTTCGGCATCGCCTTGGTCGCGGGAAGGAATCGGGTTCCGAGGCCGGCAGCGGGAATGACGGCTTTCGTGAGGGAGGGCGACATGGCCTCAGCGTATCGGGGGCGGGCCCCTACCATGGTCGATATGGTCAGCGACCCTCCAGGTGAGAAGCGCGCGCTGCGCGCGGAACTGCGCGAGCGGCGGCGCATCCGGCCTCAGACCGAGCGCGAGTCGGCGACCGAGCACCTCACGACGCACCTGATCGCACTGGTCTCGTCCCTGCAGCCCACGAGTCTCGCCTGCTACCTCTCGACCCCCGACGAACCAGAGACGCGACCCTTTCTCTCCTGGGCTGCTGGGCAGGGCATCGAGGTGCTGTTGCCGATCTCGCGCGCCGACGGATTGCTCGACTGGGCCCCCTACGACGCGAGCGACGAGAGCAGCGACGTCATCGGGATGCCCGTGCCGACCAGCGACATCGTCGCACCCATCGCGATCAACGACGTCGGGCTGATTCTCGTGCCCGCGGCCGCCGTCGACGGCACGGGCATGCGCATGGGATGGGGGCGCGGCTACTTCGACAAGACCTTGGGCTCGATGGATCGACGCCCGCCGGTCTTCGCCGTGCTGTTCGACGATGAAGTGCTCGACGAGCTTCCCCGTGAGAAGCACGACCAGCCCGTCGACGGCGTCGTCACGCCGAGCGGAACCCGGCGCTTCTGAGCCGACGTATCCTTGTCGGCGGAGGTTCACATGCCCACCTATTCCTACCGCTGCACGGAATGCTCGACCGCGTTCGACATCCAGCAGGCGTTCACCGACGACTCGCTCACCGAGTGCCCCACCTGCGAGGGTCGTTTGCGCAAGGTGTTCTCGTCGATCGGCGTGACCTTCAACGGCTCCGGCTTCTACCGCACCGACAGTCGAGCGGGCGCAGAATCCGCGCGGTCGAAGGGCTCGGGTTCGAAAGACTCAGGGTCGACAGAGTCAGGGGCAGGGTCGACCGAGTCTGGCTCGAAGGGTTCAGGGTCGACAAACTCGGCGGGTTCCGGGTCGCCCGCGCCCGCGAAGAAGGAGACCGCGAATTCGGGCAGCGGCTCCGGGGCCTCGACCACCGCTGCTGCCGGCCGCTAGCCTCGACAGCAATCTGCACCCCCGGCTGAGGAGGTTCCCCATGCTCACAGGCTTCAAAGAGTTCATTCTGCGCGGCAATGTCGTCGAACTCGCCGTCGCGGTCGTCATCGGCACCGCCTTCACCATGGTGGTCACGACGATCGTGAACTCCGTCATCAACCCGGCGATCAGCGCGCTGTTCAGTGCCGAATCGCTCGCCGAGGCTCTTCCGGTCGCACTTCCCACCGTCTCGGGCGGCGAGGCGATCCTGTACTTCGGGGCTGTCATCGGCGCCCTCATCAACTTCCTCGTCATCGCCGCGGTCGTCTACTTCGCGCTGGTGCTGCCCATCAACACCCTCAAGAAGCGCGCCGAGGCACGCCGCCAGGCGGGTGAGCCCACCGTCTCGGACGACGCTCCGCCCACCGAGCTCGAGGTGCTCACCGAAATTCGCGATCTGCTCGCTGCGCGCGACGCTTCGCCTCAGTAGTGCGGAGGCTTGTCGGCGGTCAGGCGCTCGTCGTTCTCGGTGCCGCGATGGCGAGCCGGCTCGGCCGCGCGGGGGTCTGAGCTCGGCGAAGGGTCCGAGCCAGCCGGGGGCGCGGTGGTGACCCGGCGGCGACCGCGACGCGGCGCGGGCTCGCCTCCCCGCGCATCCTGTTGGCTCATGCGCCCAGGTTAGCGATCTGCGCTACCGGATGCGCGGCTCAGGCGACCGCTGGGCGCGGGCGCGGCGCCGACGGCGCGAGGGCTTCCCCCGCCATGGCGACGATGCGGTCGGCGACCCCATCCGGATCGCTGAAGAGCTCGAAGACATGCACCCGCGCGTAGTGCCAGCCGAGGCGCCGCAGCAGGTCGGGCCGCAAGCGCAACGACTCGCGCAGGCTCATGCCGGCCAGCGAGGCATCCGTCTCGATGGCGATGCAGAACCCACCGCGGCTCGCGACGAGGCTGAGCTTGCCGCGATGCCCGAGCGCGGTCTTCAGACCGCGCGCCTCGAGGCGCCGAGCGAGGTCGATGAGTATCGGGTCGCTGTCGTCCTGCAGCTCGACGGCCGAGCGCCGTGCCTCGATGTCGGCGAGCAGGTCGCCGAGCGCTCGCGCCCCGTGAGACAGTCGGTCATCGTCGAGATCCTCGGCGCGCAGGCAGCTGACGATGCGCACAAAGCGGCGCGCCCGGGTCATGGCGACGGCGAGGAGTCGATCGCCGCCGGGTCGGCCCAGGGCGCCGATCTCACTGAGCACTCGCCCGTGCGGCGTGCGCCCGTAGCCGATGGAGAAGATGACACGGTCACGCGACTGAGCGACCGCCTGCTCGATCGTGAGCACGGCGAACGGCTCGGCACGGTCACCGAGCACGAAGTCGTGCAGGTCGGGGCGGGTGCCGATGGCCTCGAGCACCGCGTTCTGCACGCGCGCAGCGTGGCGGTGGCTGGCGGTGATGACCATGAGCGACTCGCGGGGGCGCGCGATCGCGTGCTCCGTGACGAGGGAGACGACGCGGTCGACCTCGGCGTCGACGCTCTCAATCGCTCCGGTCTCGTCGTCGGGCATGCCGTGGCCTTTGTCGAGATAGTCGACGGCGATCGACGGATGCCCGAGGAACGAGCCCGCCCAGGGCAACGAGTCGATGCGGCCGGCGTAGAAGCGACGGTTGACGAGCTCAGCGAGGTCTTCGCCGCCCGCGCGATAGGAGCGCGTGAGCGACAGCACGGGCAGGAGGTCGGCCAACTGGAAGAGCGCGGAGGACGCGTGTCGAGCATCCTCATCGGAGCCTGACGCAGAGGAGGGGACGGCGCCCGCATCCCCGGCGACAGCGACCGAGAACGGTGCAGGACTCTGCGTGACCGGGTCACCGATCGCGACCACCTGCCGGCCGCGACGCACAGCGCCGGCCACCTCGGGCACGGTCACGGCGCCCGCGTCGAGCACGATGACCGTGTCGAAGGGAATCTCGTCGCTGATCTCGTGCACGTCATACGGCGAGGCGAGCCAGACGGGCGCGAGGGGGCGCGAGAGGTGCGGCGCCTCGCGCTGCAGTGCGCGGGGCGTGATCGCGCCGTTCTTGAGCAGCACCTTGAGCGCGGTCGCCTCCTCGGGCCAATCGGTGATGCCGATCGACCAGTTCTCTGCGAGCTGCCATGCGAGCAGGGCGGCACTGCCCGCGGCGTGCGCCTCGTCGACGAGACGGAAGTCGGCCTCGAGGCGGTCGAGCACGGCAGTATCCGCACCGAGCAGAGCGCGATCCTGACGCAGCAGGCTGTCGAGCGCCGAGCGCCACCAGGCGAGCTCGAGCTCGGCGGCGACCTGCGACTGCGGCACATGACGCTCGGCGAGGTCGGCGAGCAGCGGCTGAACGTCCCACCGCTCCAACTGGCGCAGCAGCTCGGTGCGCTCCTGAAGATTGGCGAGCACGTCGCTCTCGGCGGCCAGCCCCTCGAGAATGCCCCGCAGCTCGAGCAGGGGCCGATGAGCCAAGGTCGACTCACGCGTCTCGTGGCCGAGCGGCCCGTCAAGCAGCTCGAGATCTTGCGCGACCTGCTGGTAGGCGTGATGCACGTCGGCGATGCCGACCGGAACCGTGGGGGTCAGGCCCGCAGGCACGAAACGCTGCCAGAGAATGCGCTGCTGCTGGATGCGCGTCAGCGACTCGTGCAGGTCACCCACGTGCACTCCTGGCCGGAGGTACTCCTTAGCCAGAGACTTGAGCCGACGGCGCGTCGTTGCCGGCATGGTCGATCCGTCGCGGCGCGGCGCCGTTGCGGCGATGAGTTCACTCAAGGAGCGGTCGAAGACGGCAGGCTGGAACCGATCGAGCGTGTCGCGAATGTCCGTGAGCAAGCGCAGGTACAGGCCGAGCTCGGCGAGCGTCTCGAAAGGACGCATGGGGGTGGTGCTGATGAGGGCGTGGCCACGTTCAAGCAGGCGCGGCAGCAGTTCGGAGTGCACACGTCGCGCGCATTCCTGGGCGCGGGTGGCCTCATCGCCGGTCGTGAAGCGGGCGCCGTACCAGGGCGAGTCGCCCGGACCGTAGCTGAACTGCCCTAGCTCGGCCGCCTGCACGAGCGCCTCCGCCGTCGGGCGGCGATCGGCGGCGAGCAGCTCGACGGCATCGCGGCTGAGCCGTGCCCGCGTCGCCGGCGGTTCGGGCAGCAGGGCGAGGCGGCTCAGCTCGGTCACGCAGTCGAGCACACTGATGCGGAGCACGGAGTCAGGCCGCGCCAGCGCTTCGCGGTAGTCCAGCAGCACGCCGCGCAGACGCACGAGAGCCTCATCGACATCGACGACCCGCGGGCGCTGCGCCTTCTCATTGCGGCTGATCGCGCGAATGATGTCGCGGCGCAGAGTCGGTACTGTCGCGGTGAGGCCCGGCAACCCGATGTCGGTGAAGCGCTGCGCGATACCGCGCAGACTCGCCCGGCGCGGGCTCACGACAAGAACGCGCTTGTTCTGAGCGACGAGAGCACCGAGGGCGTTAACCACGGTCTGCGTGCTGCCGGTGCCGGGGAGCGTCTTGACCACGAGGGAGGTGCCCGACGCGATCGTCGCGATGACCTGCTCCTGCTCCGCATCCGCGTCGAGCAGCAATAGGTCGGTCTCGGGCGGGCGCTCGTCGGCGGGAACCGGTGCGACCGTCTCGGTGGCCTCCTGCACAGCCCAGCGCGCGCTCGTGTTGCCCGCGAGCGCGTCGAGCACGGGGTGCGCAAGCTCGCGCGCATCCGCCGCCATGGGCGCACCGACCTCGGCGAAGGTCGAAACCACGAGACGCGGCGTGATCGTGAACCCCTCGAGGTGGGCAGTGAGGCCGCGCAGGCGGTCGAGCGGCGGGTTCGGCTTGAAGGCGTCGCCATCGTGAGCGAGCGCGACGAACGCCCCCTCGTCGAGGTGCAGCGAGAACTGCTCGGCAAGCGTGCGCGCGAGCGCGGGATTCAGTCGCACCCGGCCTCGCAGCGTCAGCTCGACATCCCGCCCCCGCCGACGCAGCGCCAGAGGACGCAGCAAGAGAGGCGCGCGGTAGTCGATGCCGTGGTGGTTCCACTCGACCATGCCGATGCCGAGCGCGACGGCGTCGATGCCGCGCACGCTGGAGAGTTCCAGGCCCTTGTCGACGATGCGCTCGGCGGCGACCCGGGCGGTGCGCAGGGCGAGGTCGTCGCGCACGAGGTTGCTGAGCAACGTGGGACTGCCCGCAATGAAACGCGCGAGACCACCCGGGTGGCTCGTTCCGAGCTCGATGCGGCCACGCGGGTCGTCGCCACAGTGCAGCAGCGCGCTGCGGCCACCGAGCGCGCCCAGGTCGGAACGCCAGCGCTCCCACGTCGGGGCCGCCACATTCATGGGCAGCACGGTGGGGTCGCCGACGCTGATCGAGGAGGGCAGAGGGCCGCCGCGAGCGGTCTCTGGCTCATCGATCTCATGATCGTCATATCGGTCGGCGCGCCACACGTCGCCACCTTATGGCCGCTCGCCCGGATTCGCGGGGATTCCGGCCGGTCTGCCGTGAATCAGGGGGCGACCCTAGAATCAGGCCGTGGAGCTCTTCGGCGGACTGATCTCAGTCATCGTCACCGGCGTCGGCACCGTGCTCGTCATCGCCGCGATCGTGCTCGTCGGCGGCATCGTGATCGTCTCCCGCCGCCGCGCTCGGCCGCAGGAGGCGATCGACGCCGTCCGCCTGCGGTCCGGCTCAGCGCTCGTGCGCGCCGACGACCGTGTCGACGCCGCCGCGACCGACCTCGACTTCGCTCTCGCACAGTTCGGCGAGCGTGAGACGAGCGACTACCGGGCGGCGCTCGAGCGGGCCCGCGAGGACCGCGCGGAGCTGTTCCGCCTGCATCGCATGCTCGAAGAGGAGCCTGGCGCGAACCTGCGCCACCGGGACCGCGCCGACCGCATCGTCATGCTCGCCGACCGCATCGAATCGACGCTCACAGCCGAGGCGTCGCGTTTCCGCGAGCGTCGCACCGTCGAGAGCGGGGCGACCGTGCGCCTGCAGGGCCTCACCACCCGCATCCTGAGCCTGCGCCAGGCCGCCGCCGCCCGGGAGCGTGAACGGGATGCCCTGCGCGAGCAGTTCGCCGCCCCCGCCCTGGGCGAGGCGGCAACAGCGCCCGAACGCGCACTCGCGCTGCTCGATCGCGCCGACACGCTCGCCGTCGAGGCGCGCACCGAACTCTCCCACTCCGCGGCGAGCGCCGTCGGGCCGATGCTGGGCGACGCCGAACGCTTGGCGCACGACGCCGAGGGGGTGCTCACGCTCGTGCCGGCGACGGCCGAGAGGCTGCGCGACGCGATCGACGCGCTGGACGCCCTGCGTGCCGACGCCCGCACCGCGCGCACCGAGGCGCTCGCCACCCTTGACGAGGCTCCGGATGCCGGCACGGCGGCCGCTATCACCGCCGCCGTCGCCGAGACCGACGCCGCGATCGCAGCCGCAGCGCCCTCGGATGCGAAAGATCCCCTGCCGGCGCTCGACCGCATCCGTGGTGCCATGGATCAGTTGGAGGTCGCCCTCGCCGCGAGTCGCACGCAGGCGCAGCGCCTCGCGCACGCGCGCGAGGCCTACGCGGGGGCCCGAGTGTCAGCGCAAAGCCAGCTCGCCACTGCCCGTGCCATGCTCGGCCGCGGCGGCAGCGCGGGCGCCCGAGCCCGCCTGGCCGAAGCGGAGGAGGAACTCGCTCTCGCCGAGCGCTCGACCGACCCGGTGGAGGCGCTCGACGCCGCCCGTCGCGCGATCACCCACGCCCGCGATGCCGAGGTGCTCGCCCGATACTGATCGTGGGCGAGCCGCGCTACCCGCCGTTCTGCAGGTAGGTGACGACGGCGAGCACGCGTCGGTGGTCCTCCCCCGTGTCGTCGAGGGCGAGCTTGGCGAAGATCGCGGAGACGTTCTTCTCGACGGCGCCGACCCCGATGTGCAGGGTCTGCGCGATCGCGGCGTTGGCGCGACCCTGCGCCATGAGCTCGAGCACGTCGCGCTCGCGCGGGGTCAGGGCCTCGAGCGGGTCGTGCCGTCGGGCCATGAGCTGACTCACCACCTCGGGGTCGAGAACGGTGCCGCCGGCGACGATGCGGTGCAGGGCATCCCGCACGTCGTCGAGGCTGATGACGCGATCTTTGAGCAGGTAGCCGAGCCCGGCGCTACCGGCCGCGAGCAGCTCGTGCGCGTAGGTGAGCTCGACGTACTGCGACAGCAGCAGGATCGCGATCTCCGGATGCCCGCGCCGCAGCTCGAGCGCCGCCCGCACTCCTTCATCGCGGAAGGTGGGCGGCATGCGCACGTCGAGCACGACGGCGTCGAGCTCAAGCGCAGGCACTTCGGCCAGCAGCGTCTCGGCGTCGCCGTACGACCCGACAACGTCGAGCCCAGCCTCGCGCAGCACGCGCACCAGCCCTTCGCGCAGCAGCACCGAATCATCGGCGACCGCAACGCGAAGGGCTGTCATGGTGGCCAGCCTAGGCACTCGGCTCGCGCCGTGCGTTGGGCTGTGTCGGGGCAGCGGATGCTCCGCTCACGCCCGCGAGCGGCAGCGTCGCCCGCACCACGGTCGGGCCGCCCTCGGGGCTGTCGATCGTGAGATTGCCACCGAGCCCGTGGGTGCGATCGCGGAGGCCGATGAGGCCGTGCCCGGTGCGCTCGACGGCGCCGCCGATGCCGTCATCCGTCACCGTGATGGCGAGTATGGCGTCGACGGCGGTCACCGAGAGGGTGATGCGCGTCGCCTCGGAGTGCTTGGCGGCGTTGGCGATGAGCTCGCTCGCGACGAAGTAGGCGTTGCGGGCCACTTCGTCGGGCAGGTTCGCGGTGGCGCCGAGCTCGGTCTCAAGGCTCACGGGGATGCTCGAGCGGCTCGCGAGCGACTCGAGGGCCGCAAAGAGTCCGCGATCGAGCAGCAGCGGTGGGGCGAACCCGCGCGACAGGTTGCGCAGCTCGTCGAGGGCGTCCTGTGCCTGGCGCCGGGCATCCGCCACCAGGGCGCTGGCCTCGTCAGGATTGTCGGCGATGCGACGTTCTGCGGCGGCGAGATCCATCTGCAGGCGGATGAGGCGCTGCTGCGGGCCGTCGTGGATGTCGCGCTCGATACGGCTGAGCGCGGAGCCCTCCGCAGCGACAGCTGCCTGACGGGAGGTGAAGAGGCTCGACACCTGCTGCTCGAGCTGCTCGTTGCTGAAGCGGCCCAGGAACGGGCGCGCAATCGCGGCGTGCAGCCACGTGAGACCACGCAGCACGTAGGGCAGGGTGAGCAGCGCGATGATGCCGAGCACGATCGCGGCGACGGCGACGGCGGGCAGAGCCTCGCGGATCCACTCGCTCTGCACGAAGAACTCTCCGCGCGAGGTGTCGATCCACCAGCCGTCCGTGTCGAAGGGGTTGCGGCCCAGCATCGCCGAGCGGATCGGCACGGCGATGCTCGCAACGATGAGCGAGAACCAGAGGACTGAGACGACGAAGCTCAAGGTCGCGATGATCGGCGCGATGACCGCTCCGTGCAGCAGCGCAAGCCAGTATCGGCCGTTAGCGAGCGGGCGCAACCAGCGCTTCCACCACACGGCGGTCGGGTCGCTCGGCCACGCGGGAACAGTGATGGGCGTCTCACTCGACCAGCGCAGCCGGATGATCTCCAGCGCCCCGGCATAGCGGGCGATGAGGAGGGTGAGCGAGAGCAGGAAGATGCCGACAACGAAGATCAGCAGGCTTGCGGCACCCGAGATGAGCGAAGTGAGGAGGGCGCTCACGGCGATCGCGATCGCGAACGTCGGCACGAGGTAGCCGAGTGCGCGGGGCACGCGGCGCCAGACGGCGCCGTAGCTCCAGCTGTTGGGCACATCGGGCGCGACGGCGGGCGATGCCGTCGCTGCAGGTGAGGGGGCGGTGGTCATGAGTTTCTCCTGGTGTCACACTGCCACGACGCACGGTGCGCCGGGGGTGACTCCAGCCTCGTGATTCGCGGTGCCTGCCACTATGGAGCCCGCCCACGAATCGTGCGGGGGTTATCCCCCCTCAGGCACCTCGAGCGTCACGACGGTCACGGCGATCGTGACGTTGATGGGCGCGGCCCACTCCTCGAGCACGGCGCGCACCGTCGAGCGGTCCTGGTGGAACGCGTTGGGCCCCATGAACACCGCGTCGAGGGCCTGCTCGACCGACATGGGCACACGGGCGCGCACCTCGTGTGCCGACACGAGCCGGGCATCCGGGATGCTCGCCGCGACCTCCTCTGCCTTACCAGCCGGCACGCGCAACAGCTTGAGCCCGTGCTGCAGCTCGCGCTGGTGGTCGCCGTGCGGCACGACGAGCACGGCGCGGCCTCCCGGCGCGAGGATGCGCCGCACCTCCTCGGCCGAGCCGGGAGAGAAGATGCGCAGCGCGACGGCGACGCTCGCGTCGCGCAACGGGATGCCCGTCCACACGTCGGCGCTCACCGCAGCCAGGCGGTCGTGGGCGCGGGCGGCACTGCGCACGGCGGGGGCAGAGGCGTCGAGCACGACTCCGCGGAGGTCAGGACGAGCATCCAGGACCCGTGAGGCGTACCAGCCGGTACCGCCGCCGAGGTCGGCGAGCCAACCGCTCGTATCCTCGGGCACGGCCTCGAGCACGGCGGTCGCGATGTCGTCGTGGAACCCGTCGGCCTGGAACCGCTCGCGCGCCTCGAGCATCTCGACCGTGTCGCCGCTCGCGGGGGCGCCCTTGCCCTTGTGCGCGGCGCGCAGGCTCAGGTAGCCCTGCCGGGCCCGATCGAAGCGGTGCCGGTTGCCGCACCCCGCCCCCCCGTCGGCGGGGCTCAGCGGCTCGCCGCAGCTCGGGCACTGCAGGAGGTCAAAAGCCGCGTCGAGGGTAGTCACGCGCGCAACGCTATCGGTATCGGTAGTGTCGAATCATGTTCATCACGATCGGTGCCCTCGTCGCCCTCACCGTCTTCGACATCGTGATTCACGTCGCCACCGACCAGGTCGAACCGCTGCGCATCACGGGCAACTTCATCGTTCTCGCGAGCGCTCTCGGTGTGCTGCTGCCCCGACTGCGTCGCGTGTGGATCGCGCTCGCCGCCGGCGGATGGAACCTTGTGCTGAATCTCATCCACATCAGTGCCAACGGCATCGGAGCGCTCGGCGTCGCGCTGATCGCTGTGACGACGGTGCTGTGGCTCGTGCTCACGATCCTGTTCGCCCGCGCGACGAAGCCGGTGCTCTAGCCCCGAGCCCTACTGGGGCAGCGCGACGGGGCGCCAGCGGTGCGCGGGCTGGCCGATGACGGGCAGGTCGACGAGAAAGAGCATGCCCGCGCCCGGGTGCCGTTCGATCTCAGCGGAGGAGAGGTCGCGGCTCGCCGTCGTCACCAGTGCGCGGTTCAGCGAGCTGCCCACGAAGGCGAGGCTCGTGACGTGCGGCACGTCGATCGCGATGTCGCCATGCGGGTGGCCGAGAGCATCCAGGTGCCGCACGCCGCCGCCACCCCACAGCGCGACCCATAGGCCACCGTCGGCGTCGATAGCCAAGCCGTCAGGGGTTGCATCCTCGATGCGCGCGAGTTCGCGGCGAGCACCCGCCTCGCCCGTCTCATAGTCGTAGGGCCGGGCGTAGACGGTGTTCGCCGTGCTGTCGATCGAGTACAGCGTGCGGCCGTCGGGCGCAAACCCCAGCCCGTTGGAGAGACCCAGGTCGTCGTCGATCGTCGTGATGGTGCCATCGTGCTCGAGGCGCAGCAGCACGTTGCCACTGTGCTCGTCGGTCAGGCTAAGCGAGCCGACGATGAGCCGACCCGCCGGGTCGATGACGCCGTCGTTGAAGCGGTGCCCCTCCGGCACCAGCTCGCGCGAGGTCGTGACGTTGCCGAGCGCGTCGACGAGCGCCAGGCGCCGTTCGAGCGCAACGAGGAACTGCGCGTTGCCGAGCCGGAAGGCGCAGCCCACGCGCTCGTCGAAGTCGAGGGTGCGAATGACCTCGATGCTGTCGTCGAGGCCGAGTCGCCCCACGAAGACGGTGCCTGCCTCGATGTCGATCCAACTGACGGTCGCCGTCGCGGTGTCCCACGCGGGCCCCTCGGCGAGCACGTGACGGTCGGTGGAAAGCATCGTGACGGAGGTCATGCCTCCACCATATGAGTCCGGCCTTGACGCCACCTCACGCTGCGCGCGGCCTCGGCGCGCTGGAGGGCACGAGGAGGGGCCCGAGAAGTCCACTGAGATGCGAACGCGCGACATCTCGCCTACTATCGCCACTCGTGGGTGATATTCGTCAGCACCTCAGCACGAACGTCGAACAGTACTGTCAGCGCATGAAGATGCGCGACGACGTCGACGCTCCTCGCGAGGTCGAACACGTCGCGCTGTTCCGCAGTATCCGTGATGCCACCGAGGCCGCGCGCGACCTCGAGTCGCACGGCTACCAGGCCGAGGTCACACGTCGCAAGCTCGTCAAGGCGACACTCACCGCCACCAAGACTGCACCCGTCGATGTCGCGACGGCCGACGCGATGACCGAAGAGGTCTACACGATCGTGAGCGACCACGACGGCGACTACGACGGCTGGGTCGCGCCCGTCCTCGCGCGAGGCTGACCTCCGCAGCCCGTCAGACGTCGACCGTTAGCGCTGTGCCGCGCTGATGCGATCAAGCGCTAGCGCCTCGGCCGCCGCCAAAGGCGTCATGCCCTCGGTGTCTGCGGCGTCGAACACGCGAGAAAGAGTGTCGCCGATGGCGCGCAGCCTCGCGTCGAGCACAACACTCGTCGCTCCATCGGCGAGCAGCGCGAGGTGAATCACACCGCCCGCGTTGACGAGGAAGTCGGGGGCGTACAGGATGCCCCGCTTCTCCAGTTGCGTCGCACCCTCCCGCTCGGCCAGGGGGTTGTTGGCCGGGCCGACCACGGCTCGCACGAGCAGCGAGTCGATCGCCTCCGCCGTGAGCACCCCGCCCAGACCCGCGGGAACAAATACATCCGCGGGCGTCGTCAACGCCTCCTCGGGCGCGATCCACGTCGCACCGAGCTCGTCAGCGAGGTTCCGCTTGTCGACGATGTCGGTCACGAGCAGCCGAGCGCCGGCGGCGGCAAGCTGATGAGCCAGACGTGACCCGACCTGCCCGAGCCCGGATATCACGAACGAGCGGTTGGCGACCGCGCGTGAGCCGAACAACCGCTCAAGCACGACCTCGATCGAGGCGTGCACGCCGAGGGCCGTGCCCTCGGCGGGCTCGCCCGCGCCGCCGAGAGTCGCGGGCAGACCGACGACGTGCTGCGTCCGCTCGCGCACGATGACCATGTCGTGCTCGGTGGCTCCCACGTCTTCGGTGGTGATGTAGGTGCCGTCGAAGCTCTCCACGAGGTCGCCAAGGTCGAGCAGGGCATCCCGTCGGCGGTCATGGTCGGCTGCACCACCGTCGCCCAGCGCGATGACCGCCTTGCCGCCGCCGTAGTCGAGCCCCGCGAGGGAGTTCTTGAGTGTCATCGCGGCAGAGAGGCGCATCACGTCACCGAGCGCCTCACCCCAGTGGTCGTAGCGCCACAGGCGGCACCCGCCCAGCCCCGGGCCGAGAGCGCTCGAGTGCAGGGCGACCCCGATCGGCAGGCCGGATCGTGCGCCGGTGACGAACTCGACCCTCTCGTGCGTCAGCTCGGGCAGGGCCTGCGGTGCGGTCGGGGTCGTCATGCCTCCAGTGTGCCGTGCTGCGCCCTCACAGCGCGGGCGCCTCCAGCTCGGGGGTGAGGGGCGGCGCCGCACGCACCGCGCCCAGGGCCGAGCCCGGCGCGGTCGCCGAGCGCTCGAAGGCCGCGCCGAAGGCGAGCAGGCGGGCATCGTCCCACGCACGGCCGGCGAAGGTCAGCCCGATCGGCATGGCGATGTCGTCGAGCGTGCCCATCGGCACCTGCACGGTCGGGATGCCCAGGTGCCGCCACACGAGGTTGCCATTCGCGACCCACGTGCCGTTGCGCCACGCGAGCTCGGCGATCTCGGGGTTGACGTCGGCGTCAGCCGGCCCGATGTCGGCGACCGCCGGGAACACGATGGCGTCAAGCCCCTCAGCGTCGAGCCAGGCCTCCCAGTCCTGCCGCCGCGTCGCGCCGAGCCCCCTCACACCCTCCGCAATGTCGGGGATGCTCTCGAGCTCGGGCACGCCGGCCGCCCGCGCGCGATGCACGTAGTCCTCGAGTGGCACATCCTCGGGCGCGAAGCGGCTGAGGTGGTCGTCGTAGCGACCCGGCAGGGAGCCTGGAGGGGTGGGGAAGATGAGGTCGGGCTGCGCGTCGACGAGGCGGTGCAGGGCAGGGTCGCCGTTGGCCTGCAGAAACTCCTCCCAGCCCCACATCGACAGCTCGTACAGCTCGTGGTCGGCGAACGTGGGCGGAACGAGCCCGCGCGCGACCATGGAGCGGTCATCCGCCCGCCCTCGCGATTCGTAGTTCGTCACGACTGGCAAGTCGACCTCGACGACCGTTGCGCCGGCCGCCTCGAGGTCGGCGCGCGCCTTCTGCCACTGCGCGATGACCGACGGCCGGGTCTCGATCGGGTCGTCGCCGGTCATGTCGCCCACATACATCCGCGGCACCCCGAGCCGCATGCCGTTGAGCGCATTCGGGTCGGCGAGGGCGGGGTACGAGGCGGGGCGCAGCTGCGAGGCGGGCGGGATGCTCACCCACGGCTGCACCCGCCAGAAGTCTCCACGAACCTGAGTGTCGTCGGCGACGACCGCGTCGAGCACGAGCAGCAGCTCTGCCATCGTGCGTGTGTACGGCACGACGACATCCATGGTCGGCACGAGCGGCCAGTTGCCGCGCACGGAGATGACGCCCCAGCTCGGGGTGTAGCAGCACAGCCCGTTGTTCGAGGCGGGGCCGCGGCCGCTCGACCAGGTCTCTTCGGCGAGGGCGAACGCTGCGAAGCTCGCCGCGAGCCCGACGCCGGAACCGTTCGACGACCCCGACCCGAACGGCGCCGGCAGGTAGGCGGGGTTGTAGGGGCTCTCGGCGCGGCCGTACAGCCCGCGCTGCATACCGCCGTTCGCCATGGGCGGCATGTTCGTGAGACCCAGGCAGATCGCCCCGGCAGCCCGTAGGCGCTCGACCGTGAACGCGTCCTGCTGCGCGACGAGGTCGGCGAAGGCGGGCGAGCCACTGGCGACCGTCAGCCCGCTCACCATGTAGCTGTCTTTGGCGATATAGGGAATGCCGTCGAGCGGGCCCAGCGCGGTTCCGGATGCCCGCCGCGCGTCGCTCGCCCGTGCTTCATCACGAGCCTCGGGGTTGTCGACCACGACGGCGTTCAGCGCGGGGCATGCGCCGTCGTCGGAGGGCTCACGGTCGTAGGCCGCGATGCGGTCGAGGTAGCCCTGCACGAGCTCGACGGCCGTCGTCTCGCCCGCTGCGAGCGCCGCTGCGAGGGTGGGAATGTCGGTCTCGACCAACGGCACGCGGCTCATCGAGCGGTCACCGCTGGCTGCTGCTGGGTGATGCAGTGGATGCCCCCGCCGCGCGCGAGAATCTCGCGGGCGTCGACCGTGACGACCTCGCGGCCGGGGTACGCGGCGCCCAGGAGGTCGCGCGCTCGAGCATCCGCGTGGCGATCGTCGTAGCCGCACGCGATGACGCCGCCGCCCACGGTGAGGTGGTTGATGTAGTTCCAGTCGACGAAGCCCTCATCGTCGCGCAGCTGCCTCGGGGCGGGCAGGTCGACGATCTCGAGGGTGCGACCCCGGGCATCCGTCGCCTGCTCCAGCACCGCGCGCACCTCGCGCATGACGGCGTGGTCGGGGTGGGACGCATCGGGCTGCTCGTGCACGAGTACAACACCGGGCGAGGCGAACGTGGCGATCATGTCGACGTGCCCGCGTGTGCCGAGCGGCTCGTAGTCGCGCGTGAGGCCGCGCGGCAGCCAGAAGGTCTGCGTCACTCCGAGGGTGCGGGCGAGTTCAGCCTCGACGCGCTCCTTGGTCGCATAGCGGTTGCGGCCGGGGTCGAGCTGCACGGTCTCGGTGACCATGACGGTTCCCTCGCCGTCGACGTGAATGGCGCCGCCCTCGTTGACGAGCAGCGACGGCACGCGCGTGACGCCGGCCTGCTCGAGCACGAACTCGGCGACCAGGGCGTCGCGCCCGAAGGCGCCGCCCTGGTCGCCCCAGGCGTTGAACACCCAGTCGATGCCGCCGAGCTCACCGGTCTCGTCGTCGATGACGAAAGTGGGGCCGATGTCGCGCATCCAGAAGTCGTCGAGCGGGGCCTCGACCACGTCGATCTCAGCGCTCAGCATGGCCCGCGCGCGCGAACGCTCACTCGGGTCGACGACCATCGTCACCGGTTCAAAGGGCAGGATGGCGTGGGCGACGGCCGTCCACGCCGCGTAGGTTGCCTCGCGGGCGGCAGAGCTGTCGCCCATGACCTCGCCTTCGCGCGGGAACGCCATCCAGATGCGGTCGTGCGGGTCGGTCTCTGCGGGCATGCGCCAGGTCATGGATGCTCCTCTCGGGCCTGCCGCGAGCCTACCCAGGCTGCCGCACGGAGCTACCGCTCTTCCTCCTCGGCGCGAGTGAGTCGCTGCGAGATGTAGACGGGGATGAACGAGAAGAGGATGAGCACGGTTGCGACGACGTTGACGAGGTTGCCCTCGTTGGGGCGCGCCATCGTGTTGAGGAACCACAGCGGCAATGTGTCGACACCGGGCGGCGCCGTGAAGATCGACACGACGACCTCGTCGAAGCTGAGCGCGAAGGCCAGCAGGCCGCCGGCAACGAATGAGGTGCGGAACTGCGGGAAGGTCACGAGGCGGAAGGTTTGCCCGAGCCCTGCCCCGAGGTCCATGGAAGCCTCCTGCAGGTTCGGGCTCATGCGCCGCAGCCGGGCGAACACGTTGTTGAAAACCATGACGATGCAGAACGTGCCGTGGGCGATGATGATGCCGAGGTAGCCGACCTGAACGCCGATGGGGTCGAGGATCGAGTTGAAGGTGTTGCTGAACGCGACGCCGGTCACGACGCCGGGCAGCGCGATGGGCAGCACGATGAGCAGGTTGACCGTCTGCTTGCCGTAGAACGAGTAGCGCGACAGCGCGAAGGCCGAGAGCGTGCCGAGCACGAGCGCAACCGCGGTCGCACCGAGCCCCACGATCACCGAGTTGAGCACGGCCGCGCGGATCGGCTCCGACGTGAAGGCCACGACCCACCAGCGCAGCGAGAAGTCTTCGACGGGCCAGGCGGCGATGCGGGAGTTGTTGAAGGCGTTCAGCATGACGAGCATGAGGGGCACGTACATGAACACGAGCACGATGCCGACGATGACGCCGAGCAGGGCCTTGGAGCGGCGGTTGAGTCTCAACATGGCGGGCTCTCCTCCTACATCCGCTCGAGCGCACCGGTGCGGCGCGTGACGAGCAGGTAGATGACGACGAACGCGATGGGCACGACCGAGAAGGCCGCGGCGACGGGCGGGTTGAGGTTGATATTCGAGGCGATGATCGAGCCGATCATCTGGCTGTTGGGGCCACCGACGAACCGGGCGGCCAGGTAGTCGCCGAGGCTCAGCGAGAACGTGAAGATCGAGCCGGCGAGCAGCGCAGGCGTCAGAAGGGGGATGACGACCGTGCGGATTGTCGTCCAGCCCTGCGCGCCCAGGTCGGAGGACGCGTCAAACAGGTTCACGGGTATCTGCCGGATCGCCACGTAGACGGGCAGCGCCATGTAGGGGAACCAGAGGTAGGTGAGGGTGAGGATGACGGTCGGGATGCCGAAGCCGGGCCCGCTGGCACCGAAGAGGCCCGCAACCGAGTTGAAGAAGCCTTCTTCGGTGAAGGTGATGCGCATCGCGACGACCTTCACGAGGTAGCCGGCCCAGAGCGGCAGCGTGATGGCGATGGCGAGGAAGGTGCGCACCCAGGGCGAGGCGAGCTTGGCCATGAAGATGCCCAGCGGCACGGCGAAGAACGCGCTGATGGCGGTGACGGCGAGGGCGATGCCCAGAGTGCGCAGGGAGGTGCTGACGTAGGCGGGGTTGCTGAACAGCAACGCGAAGTTGTCGAGCGTGAAGCCGGGTCGCACGAGGGAGGTGAAGGGGTCGACGACCCAGAAGGCGGTGATGAGCAGCAGCGCCAACGAGAAGATGTAGAGACCGACGAGCCAGGTCAGGGGCAGCACGAGAAGACCGGCGAGTCGAGTGCGCGGCCGCCGGTAGAGACCGGTGGAGATGGGGCGTCGCTGAAGCTGCGACGCCGGGCCGCCCGCGGCGGGCGGTGCGGTAGCTGAGGTCGTCACGAACCCTCCGGGTATCGACGTGCGGTGCGGGGTGGGGAGAGGATGCCGGGTGGGGCCCTGTCGGGCCCCACCCGGGGTGCCGCTCACGGGTGCTGAGCGGCGTAGTGGATCAGCCCTTGACGGTCAGCCAGGCCTGGGTCCACTGCTGGAAGTTGGTGCACTGCACGTCGGTACGGCCGTCGACGCACTGCTCGATCGGCGTGGTCCAGTACCAGACGTTGTCGAAGTACTCCTCGTTCGTGGCGTTGAACTCTTCGCAGTGCGCGGCAGCCATGTCGCTCGTCTCGCAGAACGCGGCGTTGGCCGGAGCCATGCCGAAGTTCATCGCGATGGCGCCGTTGACCTCGGCCTCACTCGTGTAGTCCATCCACAGGTAGGCGCAGTTCGGGCTGTCTGACTCGGCCGAGAGCATCCAGGCGTCCGACCATCCGGTCGAACCCTCGACGGGCAGCGTGCCCTGGAACTTGTCGTCCTCGGTCAGCTTGCGCAGGATCTCCCACGACGTTCCGACGACCGTCGTGCCGCCCGCGAAGGAGGTGATCTGCGCGACGGGGTCGGCCCAGTACTCAGAGACGATGTCGTTCTGCTGCTGCAGCAGGGCGATCGCCGCATCGAGCTGCGTCTGGTCGAGGGCGTACGGGTTGGTGATGCCCAGGTCGGGCTCGTGGTACATCAGGTAGACGGCAGCGTCGGCGATGTAGATCGGTGCGTCGTACGCGATGATCTGACCGGCGTAGGGGCTGTCAGCCTCCCAGACGACATCCCAGCTCTCGGGCGCCTGGGGAACCACCTCGCTGTTGTACTGCAGGATGTTCGCGCCGCGGCCGATCGGCACGCCGTAGCTGTTGCCGTTGATCGTGTCGTAGATCTGGCCCTTCATGCCCTCAACGATGTCGTCGCCGAAGTTGGGGATGAGGTCGAGGTTGATCGGGGCGACGTCGCCACCCGCGATGAGGCGCAGGCTCGCGTCACCGGACGCGGAGACGAGGTCGTACTCGCCCGTACGCATGAGGGTGACCATCTCGTCACTGGTGCCGGCCACGCGACGATTGACGACGCATCCGGTCTCCTCAGTGAAGGTGTCGGCCCATTCCGGCTCGACGAACCCGGACCACGCGACGATGTCGAGGGTGCCCTCGGCGTCGCCGAGCTCCTCGAGCATGGGCACGTCAGGCACGTCGATGAACAGGCCGTCGCCGGACTGCGCATCGGTGCTACAGCCGACGAGTACGAGCGTCGCCGCCGCCAGGAAGGCGGGTGCGATCAGCATCTTTTTCATGGTGTTCTCCTTGTTCACTGTGGGGTGGAGCTGGGCGAGGATGAGCTTCAGGGCACGACGGCGGCGTGCTCGGTGTACCAGACGGCGAGTACCGCATCCCCTCGGTGGAAGGAGGAGGTGTCGTCGGGGGCGTGGTCGTTGTGCCGTTCGGCGATGAGACGCAGGCCGAAGTCGGTCTCGACGATGTAGCGGGTGGTGGGGCCGGTGTACACGGTCTCGACGACGGTGCCGCGCACGCTCGTCTCCGTGTTGCGGACGGCCTCGTCGGTCGCAGCGATGCGCACTCGTTCGGGGCGCACGCTGAGGGCAGACTTCGCACCCGCCAGTTCGAGAGCGAGTTCCGCGGGGATGAGGTTCGACAGGCCGAGGAAGCTCGCCACAAAGGGGGTGCCTGGGTACTCGTAGACCTCGCGCGGCGTACCGATCTGCTCGACGCGACCCTCGTTGAACACGGCGATGCGATCGCTGAGCGTGAGGGCTTCCTCCTGGTCGTGGGTGACGAAGATGAAGGTGATGCCGACCTCGCGCTGAATCTGCTTGAGCTCAATCTGCATCTGCTCGCGCAGCTGCTTGTCGAGGGCGCCGAGGGGCTCATCGAGCAGAAGCACGCGCGGCCGCAGGATGAGTGCGCGGGCCAGAGCGATGCGCTGGCGCTGCCCACCGGAGAGCTGGTGGGGCAAGCGATCAGCGACCGCCGCGAGTTGCACCTGCTCGAGGGCGGCCGTCACACGCTCGGTGATCTCGCTCTTGGGCGCCTTGCGCACGCGAAGGCCGTACGCGACGTTCTCGGCGATGGTCATGTGCGGGAACAACGCGTAATCCTGGAACACGGTGTTGACGGTGCGGTCGAAGGGCGCGGCCGCGGTCACGTCCTGTCCGTCCAGCAAGATGCGCCCGCTCGTGACGTCTTCGAAGCCCGCGATCATGCGCAGCACGGTCGTCTTGCCAGACCCGGAGGGTCCGAGCATGGAGAAGAATTCTCCGGGCTGCACGACAAGGTCAAGATCGCTCACGGCGACGGTGTCGCCGTAGTGCTTGGAGACGCCCTGCAGTTCGACCCCGGAGACGACGCCCGCTGCGGCATCTGATCCGTCAGTGGCGGTGGCGATACCAGACATCGGCGAAGGCTCCTTGGGTACGTCGTCGGGTCAAGGTCTAAAACCCTAAACATATAGTTTCATATCTTTTGTGTCCAGCGCGTTACGAGATTGAGACGGTCGCATGTCGCCTCCCCCCGATGAACCCGGCACCCGCTCCATAGCTGGCGTACGCCACAATGAGGGCATGGTCGCCCCTCCGCCACCCACCCCGCGGTCTGGTCGACCCCATCGTCTGCTCCGCGCTGTCTTTCAGCCGATCGGCGATGAAGGGCGCGCTACTCTCGTGGAACGCCGCATCGCCGAGGCGATCATGGGAGGCGTGCTGCACGCCGGCGAACGTCTGCCGGCCGAGACCGACCTCGCCCAATCATTCGGGGTCGCACCGGCCACGGCGCGCGAGGCTCTGCTGGGCCTCCGGGAGCGTGGGCTCATCACCACCCGACGCGGGCGCAACGGCGGCAGCTTCGTCGCCGACAGCGCCGACCCGGCAACGTTCGCGCGAGACGCCCTCGTCACCACCTCGCGCGTCGCGCTGCGCGATGCCGCCACGCACTACGGCACCATCACCGCCGCCGCCGTCGAACTCGCGGCGCGCCGCGCCGACCCGAGCGAGATCAGCATGATCCGCCAGCGCCACCAGCGAGTCGATGCGCACGACCTCCGCGCCTGGCGCCGCATCAGCGACGACGCCCAGATCGAGTTGTCCGCACTCAGCCAGTCGGCACGATTGACGCGCGAGCACATGCGCCTGCAGGCCGAGCTCTCACCTCTGCTCGCGCTCGCCGACCGCGACCCTGAGCGGCGCGAGGCGAGCCGCAGCCAGTTCGCGGCCGTCCTCGACGCCGTCGAGTCGGGAGACGCCGACACCGCGGTCGCCCTGAGCCGGCAGACGGTGCGGGAGACGGTCGAATGGCTTATCGACCTGCGCGAGACGCTGCTGCCAGCATGACGAACGGTGGTGGAGCATCCGCGAGAGGACTAGCATTCCCCAGCATCCCCCCCCTCTCGCGACCGCACCGTCACCGTAAGGAACCATCCATGACGACGACACGTCCCACGGCCACATCACCGGTCGAGCTCGTAGCGGACTACTTCGGCCGCGCCATCGGCGCCCTCGAATCGTGGAGCCCCCTGATCGCCGCCGACATCGCCGCCGCTCGTGCGAGCGGCCCCTTCACGACCGACAGACTCGACGACGTCGTCGAGCCCTACGCTCACCGGATCTTCGACTCTCTCGACCTGCCGGTCTACGGCGCGGGCTTCATCGCCGCACTCGACTCCCTCGCCGACGCGGGCAGCCACCTGGCATGGTGGCAGGGCGCCGAGCGCACCAAGCTCGTACTCGCCAGCCAGTCGGTCAACAAGGAGCACATCGACTACAGCGAACTCGAGTGGTACCGCGTGCCGCAGGCCACCGGCGAGGCGCACGTGGCCGGGCCGTACGTGGACTATCTGTGCAGCGACGAGTACACCATCACGGTCGCCGCACCGATCTCCATCGACGACGACTTCATCGGTGTAGCCGGCCTCGACCTGCTCATCGACCGTGTCGAACAAGACCTCACGCCGCACCTGACCGGGTTCGCCGCCGACGTTACGATCATCAACGGCGTCGGGCGCGTGCTGCTCTCCACGGACGCCCGACGGGAAACCGGCGACACCCTGCGCGGCGACGCCCTGGCTGGCTTCGAACGGCACCCCTGCCCCGGCATGGCACTCGAGGTGCTGCTGCACTAAGACGTAGCGCAACCCACTCTTCGAGCCTTTGTGCTCTCGAGACGCGCGTGCCCTGGGGCCGACGCTGTTCCTGGGCGCGCGCCTCCAAGTGCCGCCAACCCCTTGCCGCACGAACACGGGGCCTGACAGTCTGAGCGTCGAGCCTCGCGGGTTGGGGTCGCACGGCGACAGAGGGTGGGCGCCATGGGCATACTGCGATACGAGAGAGAAGAGTTCTCGTTCGATGACCGGATACTCGCGCACGTTCAGATCGTCATCAGCACGAAGCTGCGCCGTGGCGAGAACTTCTTCCTCACCTGGTCGTTGCCAGCCTCCGCCGGGAGCGGACGGCACGCTTTGTGGATCGACAACGGAGTGCCCATCCACCTCAGCTACACGGGGTCGCGCGCACCGCACATCAATCGCGAGTGGGTCGAGGCGCTTCTCATGTCGTCGGCCGGGGGCGGAGTGCACCTCGGTGAGGAGCCCCCGCCCGACACCAGCGGCTAGCCCTTCGGACTCGAATGCGCAAGGCATGGTCGGCAGTCAGGCTCACGGGTTAGCGTGGCCCGCGGACGGAGGCATCCACCATGAGCGTGACCCTGATCATCGATAGCCACCACATCGCGCTTCGCGAGAACGCGGATGTGTCGGCGTTGACCGAGCAGATCGTCGCCGCCGTGCGGCAGGGCGGCGACTTCGTGCGGGTGGAAGACACTCACGGCCTCACCCTCGACATTCTGTGCACCCCGCTCACGCGGGTGACGATCCGGCGCTCGGAGGCCACGACGGTCGAGGCGCAACCCTCTGACCGCGACTGGACTCCGAGCATCGATGTCGACTTCTAGGGCCCACGCCCCACGAGCGAGCACTGGCTTTGCTCAGCGCGCACGTGGCCGGCACCGAGCCGAGTCCCAGCGTGGTGGCGTTGACTAGGGGCGAAGCCCGCGACCGTCGGCCTTTTCCCGCAGACTAAGGATTCCGCATGCGCAGCGACACGACCACCCGCTTCGACCTCAGAGAGGCCATGGAGGGCTTGCGCGACACCTTCGGCCCGCGGATGGACTCCATGACGGGCCACACCGACATTCGCTCGGCGGTGCTCGTCGCCCTCCTCGACGGGCCGAAGAACGGCCACCAGGTCATGCAGGCCATCGGCGACCGGATGCCCGGCTCACGCACCCCGAGCGCCGGCGCCGTCTACCCGATGCTGCAGCAGCTCACCGACGAGGGGCTCGTCAGCAGCGAGCAGCACGACGAGCGTCGGGTGTATTCCCTCACCGAGGCCGGCCACGCGGTGGCGTCGGAGGCCTCCGAGACGATGCACGCCACCGACCACGACGGCGGCGGGGAGTCGCGCATGCCGCGCTTTGGCGAGCGCTCCCGCGCGCTGCCGAGGGCGGGCGTGAAGCTCGCGCAGGCCGCCTCGCAGGTCGCGCAGGGCGGCACAGTGGAGCAGCAGAAGCGCGCGGCCAACCTTCTCGACGAGACGCGTCGAGCGCTCTACGCGATTCTCGCCGAGGACTGAGCGCGTGACGTCTGCCCGCGGCGCGATCGAGGCGCCGCCGGCCGATCGTGCCTCCCTCGCCCGCTACCGGCGCATCATGCGCTTTGCTGCGCTCGCGCTCGCGCAGACGTGGTGGTTCGAACTCGTCTTGCCCCGCTTCGGCCTGGGGCGGCTTGCCGCCCGCGGCCGCATCCGGCGCCTGCGGAGAGTTGCGCGCCGCTTCCACAATCTCGCCGCCGACCTGGGCGGGCTCATGATCAAGGTCGGCCAGTTCCTCTCGTCGCGGCTCGACGTGCTGCCGCCGGAGATCACGCGCGAACTCGAGGGTCTGCAGGATGAAGTGGCTCCCGAGTCTTTCGCGAGCATTGTCGCGCAGGCCGAGCGCGAGTTGGGCATCCCGCTCGATCGGGCCTTTGCCGACTTCGAGAGCGAGCCGATCGCGGCCGCCTCGCTCGGGCAGGCCCACCGCGCGCGCTTGACGCCCGCTCTCGCCGCTGACATGGGGTTCGAGAACGTCGTCGTGAAAGTGCTGCGCCCCGGCATCGAGCAGATCGTGGCCGTTGACCTCGCTGCCCTGCGTCGAGTGGCCCGCTGGCTGTCGCGCGTGCGCCTCGTCTCACGCCGCGCTGACGCGCCCGCCCTCCTCGAAGAGTTCGCCACCACAAGCCTCGAAGAGATCGACTACCTGCACGAGGCCGGCAACGCCGAGCGGTTCGCGGAAGACTTCGCCGACGACCCCCGCGTGGGCGCGCCCACCATCGTGTGGGAGCGCAGCACGCGACGCGTGCTCACGCTCGCCGACGTCACAGCGATCAAGATCAACGACGTCGGCGCGCTGCAGGCGGCGGGCCTCGACCCCAACGCGGTCGCCGCCGAGCTGGCGCGCGCGACGTTCGAGCAGATCTTCGTTGCCGGTTTCTTCCACGCCGACCCGCACCCGGGCAACATTTTCGTGCGCCCCGACACCGAGCACGGCTTCGTGATCACCTACATCGACTTCGGCATGATGGGCGAAATCACCGACGAGCTGCGTGACGGCCTGCAGCAGTTCATCTTCGCTGTCGCCTCGCGGGATGCCCGAGGCTGGGTCGTGGCGACGCAGCGCCTCGGCGTGCTGCTGCCCTCGGCCGACACGGTCGAGCTCGAGCGCGCGGTGACGGCCCTGTTCGACCGCTTCGGCGGCATGGGCGTCGCCGAGCTCACGGCGCTCGACCCGCGCGAGCTACAGCAGTTCGCCCTGCAGTTCAGCGAGCTCGTGCGCACCCTGCCGTTTCAGCTGCCGGAGAGCTTCCTGCTGCTCATCCGCACGGTCTCGCTCATCTCGGGCGTCACGAGCGCCCTCAACCGCGACTTCAACATGTGGGACGCCGTCGATCCCTTCGCCCGCACCCTCCTGCGCGGCGGCGGCACGTCGACCGCGCGCAGCGTCGGTCGCGAGGCGGTCGCCATCCTCTCGGCGCTCGCCCGCCTCCCCCAGCGAGTGGATGCTCTCGCCACGCGCCTCGACCGCGGCGAGCTCGCCACCCGCTCTCCGGAGGTCGAGCAGCGCCTGCGCGTCATCGACGGCAGTGTGCGCCGCGCGACCTCAGCGATCCTCTTCACCGCGCTCCTGCTCGCCGGGGTGATTCTGCGCCCGACCGACGAGGTACTCAGCTGGGTGCTCATCGGAGCCTCGGCCCTGCCCCTCATCCACGCGATCGCGCCCTGGCGCCTGCGGTGAGGAGTCCTCGCTCAGGACCGTCGGCCCACTCTGTGTAAACTTATGTGTAAGGAGGCAACGATGGCGACAAACTTGGCACTCGATCCCGCATTGCTCGACCGTGCCCTCGCGGTGAGCGGTCAGACCACCAAGAAGGCTGCGGTGACACTCGCCCTGCAAGAATTCATCGCCCGGCGCGAACAGCTCGGCCTTCTCGACCTCGTCGGCACCCTGGAATGGGACGACTCGTTCGACTACAAGGCGGAACGCTCGCGGGCATGACGGTGCTGGTCGACACGAGCGTGTGGTCGCTCGCCCTTCGTCGCGACCGTCCCGCGAACAGCCCCGCTGTTGCGGAGTTGACGACAGCACTCGAGTCAGACCTGGTCGTGACAACGGGGATCATTGAGCAGGAACTTCTTCAAGGGTTTCTGCCTGAGCGCACCCAGGCCGAGATCCGCCGACGCTTCAGCGCGCTGGCTGCCGTGCAGCCGACGCGCACCGACCACGTCGCGGCAGCCGACCTGCGCAACGCGTGTCGCCGGGCCGGAGTGCAGCTCGGCACCATCGACGCTCTCATCGCACAACTGTGCATCGCCCACGACCTCGAGCTGCTCAGCACAGATCGCGACTTCGTGCACGCTTCCCACCACTGCGGTCTTCGGTTGTGGGGCGATAGCGACTCGTAGTCAGAGGCGGGCCCCTCACGATGTGCGATGTCACAACCCGGTGAACATCTGGCACCGGTACTGCGCATGCCAACCCGCCTTGAGTTGTCTGTGAGGAGGGGTGTGCGGGCGAGTGTCGACCTACCGTGAGATGACACCAGCCCACGCGACCACGCAAGGAGACACCGTCATGGCCGACGCCCAGAACGAGAACCCCCAGAGCGGCCCGGAGGGTCGCACGATCGAGGATTGGACAGACCTGGGTCGCGAGATGTGGTCCTACCTCACGGGCCGCGGCGCTGCCGTCAACTACACCTTCGTCGACATGACGGTGGAGGTTCCCCGTGACATCGGGCCCGACGCACCCCGTGCGACCTGGAAGTTCGACGGAACCCTGCGCGTCACGACAAGCGATGACCTGGCCGCCGGATCAGACCCGCACCGCAGCTGACCATGGCCTCACCGGTTCGCCTCGACATCGATCTGCAGTTCTCGATGGCGGTCGACGACTCTCGGCCCGACCTGGTCGGGTCCGTCACGGCCGACGGCACTGAGGTGACGGTCACCGTGCGGGAGGGGGCGGTCGCGCTTCCCGGTAACCGCGCCGGCCTGCAGGCCGCTCGCACGCTCGGTGCAGAGCTGGCGCGACTGGGCCTGAAAGTCAGCGTGCGCACCGAGCGAGGCATCGTCGGCACGGCGGGCGCCGTGCGCGCGCCGTGGTTCCAGCGGCTCGTCACCCGGTCTCGCCACCTCAAGCTCGGGTCGCTCTCTGCTCTGCGCTCGCTCCTCCGTGACGGGCGTGGGCCCGATGCCCAGCAGGTCAGCCTTCCGCCCACCACACTGCTGCCGCTGGCCCCTACCGTGCAGCGCTACGCTCAGCGCCGACGCACGACGACGCACTACCTGCCCGGCTCGGGTCGCCCTCGCCTGATCTTCGCCATCCAGTCCGGCACGTGGGATGGCAAGGCTCCCCGAGAGTTCGACCTGCTGCCCGAGGTCACCGTGATCAGCTCCGCAGAGTCCGCTGACCTTCAGTTGCCGGGCCTCGGCGCGACCGAGGCGCGCATCGTGCACACCGCTGACGACGAGTACGTGCTGCACATCAGTGGCGACCAGTCGACCGTCGCTCAACCGCTTCTGGTCGACACCCCCCGCGACGGTCGCATTCTGCGCACGGGGGCGCTCATCGCCCTGGGCCAGTGGCGGCTCGCCTACTTTCGGGAAGAGTTCGCCGATCACGGGAGGCCCTTCGGCGGTCGGGAGGGCGGTGAGTACGCGGTGCAGCGGCCACAGCCGCCGCGGCGCGCACCTGCGCAACCCCGATAGCCTCGCAGCATGAGCGACGACGACTACGACGACCGCCCCGTCGGCTTTCTGGGCAAGTTGCGCTCCGCGAAGCCGCTCGCGTGGCTCCTCATCATCGGGCTCGTCGGCATCACGGTCAGTGGCGCCACTGCGATCTTCGCGCTCCTCGCGGGCTAAGCGCCGGCCCCTCGCTCCCATACCGCGTGCTCTCGGTGCGCGAACTGCGCAAACGTCGTCGCGGGCCTGCCCGTCAGCCGTCGCACCGTGCGGTTCGGAAACGCCGAGACGCCCCGTCGCACCACGGTGTAGATCATCGACTGCACGTCGATGTAGTCGTCGGCCGCGCCCCGCTCGCGCAGCAGCTCGGTGTACTCCTCAGGGCTGGGGCGCGTGTAGCGGATGCGGTGGCCGAGCTCGGCGCTGAGCATCCGGGCCACGGCCGTGTAGTTCAGTGACTGCTCGCCCGACAGCGTGTACGCCTTGCCGAGGTGACCAGGCTCGGTCAGTACCCGGGCGGCGACGCGACCCACATCATCCGTGTCGATGAAGGCGGTGCGGGCCCCCGCCGCGGGCACGGTGATCTCGCTGCGATCGCGGATGTCGGCGCGGTAGGTGGTCGACAGGTTCTGCATGAAGAAGTTCGGGCGCAGGAACGCGAAGGGCGCCTTCTTCGCACGAAGGTGCTTCTCGACGGCGTGGTGCGGCGTCGCTCGGTTGAACTGAACTCCCTGGAGGGAGAGAAAGACGATGTGCCGCACGCCGCGCTCGAGGGCGAGGTCGACGAACGGCAGGAGGTGCTGCCGCACGTCGGCGATCGTGGGCGGGCGCAGCAGGAAGACGCGGTCGACACCGGCGAGCGCGTCGTCCCATCCCGACGGGTTCTCGAAGTCGAACGCGCGCGCCTCGCTGCCGGGCACGAGACCCGGGTCGGCCAGGTCGCGCAGCGCCGACACGACGGTCTCGCCGTGCTCGAGCAGGTGCCGTACGACGGCGGCGCCCACGTTGCCGGTCGCACCGGTGACAAGCACGGAGCCGGCGGCGTCGCGCGCGCCGCTCACCGCTCCTCCGCGATCGTCACGGCCGCGAGGATGCGGTCGAGTTCGAGAATGTCGTGCGTGCTGAGCCCGGCGAACGCGGGCGCGACCGCCTCGACATACTCCCGCTCGAAGCCGCGGATCTCGCGCCGAGCATCCTCACTCAGACGGATGATGCGCGCCCGCCTGTCGTCTGCAGCGACCTCGCTCGTCACGAGGCCAGCGGCGCGCAGCGCGTCAACAGTCTGGGTGACGGCGCCGCTCGTGATGCCCAGCCGGTCGGCGAGCTCGGCAACGCGAGCACCGTCGCGCCGGGCGAGGGCGAAGAGCAGGTTCATCGATGCCCGACCCAGCCCGCGCTCCTTGAACGGAAAGGCGCCGCGCGCCGTGACCTCGCGCGTCACGACCGCGATGCGCTCGATGACCCGGGCAAGAGAATCGGTGCGCGAGTCGGTGCGGGCGTCACTGGGCTTCTCAGCGGTCGACGGAGAGTGGAGCTGCATCATGTGCTCACGAAGGGCAGTTCGCTCACGAACTGGTCATCCTCCACTTGGGTGAGAATGAAGCGCGCGAGGTCGTCGCGAGGTATTTGCGTGCTGGCGTTGACTCCCACCCAGCCGACCCGGTACGTGCCCGTGCCCGGCGCATCGGTGAGGCGCGGGCCGCGCACGACCGTCCACTCGAGGCCGCTCGCCCGCAGAACCTCGAGGTGTCCCTTCGCGTCGGTGAGCACCTGACCCGCGAAAGTCTTCAGCAGGAGGCGGATGATCTTGTCGGGCAGCTTGGGCTGATCGTGCCCCTCGGCAGGGAGGCCGCCTCCCGAGAGGGAGATGATGCGCCGGATGCCCTCCTCCGCCATAGCGTCGCGATGGCTTGCGTGCCCTCGGTCTGCAGGGTGGGCGGCGAACCCTTCACCTGGCCGAAGACGCTCACCACGGCGTCGGCACCGCGCACGACCTCGCGCACGGCGTCGCGCTCACGCACATCGCCCGCGACGACGGTAAGCCTCTCGTGCGGGTCGAGCGCCTCGGGCCGACGTGCGAGCGCCCGCACGGCGTGGCCAGCGTCGAGAGCTTGAGAGAGTACATGGCGGCCGGTCTTGCCGGTCGCGCCGAACAGGGCGAGCGTGCGCGGGGTCGTGGTCATGCAAGTACTTTAGCACCTAAAGTACGTGCATGAGGTGAGACGTCAGCGGAACGGGCTCGCCATGGCCGCTCTCCCGAACGCCGTGAGTCAGCGCGCCTGCGCGCACCCGAGGGCACGCGCAGGCATCGCGTCAGGAGCAGCCGAAGGCGAACGTGCCGGTCTCGCTGTCACCGGTGTCGGGGTTCACGAACGTCGCCTCGCCAGTGGCGGTGCTGGCGTCGACGTCGACCTCCAGAGAGGTGATCTCACCGTTGACGGGGCCGGCCTCCCAGTACGTGTCGTCGATGTCCACCCACACGTAGTCATCCTCGGGCCCCTCGCCGAGCGAGGCGTCCAGGTTGTCGACGTCGGTTCCGATGGCCGCGATCATGAGCACATCGGGGTTGTCGGGATCGGTGATGCAGGAGTACGAGAAGCTCTCCTCCACACCTCCGACCGAGACCGTCGGGCTGGACTCAGCCGCGCCCTCGTCTCCGTTGCCTCCATCGCCCGCGGTTCCGCCGCTGCACGCGGTGAGAGTGAGGGCGAGCGCCGACCCCAGCAGAAGGCCGCCTGACGTTCGAGAGTGTGGGGATGTGCGAATCATCGAGATCCTCCTCGTGCGTCGTTGTGTCCTTTCTCCCGACGACGACCGGGGCAGCCCCGATCGCCACCGTGGCGCGCCATGATGCCACACGAGTGCCGCTGATTCCACCCATGGATCGACGCCGTTTGGGGCTTCAGAGCCACGCTCCACGGATTCGTGTCTCTCGAGGCCGAGGGCTCCTTCGCCCTGAGTGCGAACGTCAACCGAAGCATCGCCCAGGCCGAGCTCATCCCGAACCGAGGAAGGGTGAATACCGCGCTCAGCGCTCGTAGGCATCGTGACGTTGCCCGCGTGCAATCGATGCGAGCACCAGTACGTCGTCGTCGATCGTGGAGATGATCCGTCGGTTACGGAATGTTCGGGGCCACCAAGCCACAGAATGAAAAACGGGCGAACCCCGCTACCGCGGGTTCGCCCGTCCACGATGTCGTGAGACATCACAATGGTGCACCTGCTGCAGGTTTACTCGAACCCCGATCCGGGGGTTGTCGTGCCTCAAGACTTGCTCTTCCGCTCGAGTCAATCAGAGCTGGACAAACCTCCTCTGCCTTCAAAACGTGCCCGCCAACTACGTTCCGATGAAATCGATCGCCTCCTCTCCCACTACGAACATTTGCGAAACGTGCGGACTGTGGCTCGAGACCTCGGCCTTTCGCGCACCACAGTCTCGCGGGTGCTTGCCCAGCACGGCGTCCGCACCTCACGCGCGATGACTGGGGAGCAGGTCGAAATCGCCGCAGGCCTCTACCGGGAAGGACTCTCGAGCGCCGCTATCGGCAAGCGGCTCGGATTCGATAACCACACCATCTTGAACGGGTTGCGCCAGCGAGGGATCGAGATCCGCCCGCGTTCCCATCGAGGTTGATGGCGTCACCTGAGACGTAGACCGGTACACCAACCGAGCGGAGTGAAGGGCCACCCCCAACCTCACGAATCCCTTGTGGGTCTACGTCCGATTAGGCAGTCCCGCTAGCGATTTCAGAGCCAGGAGAATTCGGATGTTATTCGTCAGTTCGCTTCCGTCTGCAAGTCCTCTGGCCGAAGCAACTCCGAAGCGCTGAGGATCTCAACGCCGATGAGGTGACCTGCTGAGTCAAAATCAAGGATAATCTCCCCTCGCCCTAGAGGATTCGAGATTTCGGTCACTTGTGAAGTCGACTCTCCTCTCCGCGGCTCTCTGCCTATCGCAACGTACGCCGCGTCAGCCTCAGGGTCGTATCGGACCTTCATACGCCTCCTCCGCCTCCTCCGATGTACCTGGTTACGGTGATGATCGCCCCCGTGCGATTGTTGACGACCACTCTCACCCCGTTGTGAGAGAACACAGACGTTCCGGCCTGATTACCCGCGACACGTCGCCCTTCTTGCAATGCAGCCCTGATCGCAGCAGTCGATATGTTGCGCGCTGCCTGCTGGGCGAGAGCGTGCGCAGTCCACCTAGCAACCAGCCCCAGAGCGGGAATCCAAAACGGGTCCGCCAGCACTGGATACGAGGCTCCAGCATGCTCCACCGCTTGGACGAGCGTACTTCCCTCTACCGTGAAGTACGTTGCTACATCGGCACCTTCAGCATCCCGCGCCCACGGCTTTTCGAAGAGTCCAACCACGATCTCGTCAGCGCTGTCGACCACGACCGCCCGTCCATCGGGAAGGAGCTCAAGGTGCACTCCTTGGGAGAGCTCCAGCTGATACTCATACCGCTCGGGCGCATCTTCTTCAGCAATGACCGTCACGATCTGGAGTTCGCCTCCATCCCTGACAAGTGGGACCGTAGACGAACCGTCCTGGTTATCAAAGGCAACCAAGCTGGCTCCGATTTCTTCAGCGCTGGACGCGACACCGGCATTCGGAAGCCCGATCGTGATTTCCGTGTCCCCGACACTCACGTCGATGCCCGCTTCGGGATCAGATTGAACCACGATCGAGGTGTCGCTAGTTTTCTCTTCTAGAACTACAGGGCCATCGGCAAGCTGGCCGACCGCTTCCTCAAGCACCTCGGGAGCCACGCTTGCTATGGCGTCGAGTGTTAGCGATTCGTGCTCGCTATCGGTGCCCTGCGTGGCATGAGCGGGTGCCACGAATGTCAACACGAGTGCACTCGCCGCAATCACACTAGTTGTGCCTTTGAAGCTCACCATTACGTCCTCCGATTCGGGATTCCCATGTATTCCTCAAGATCCCCGGGGAGGAGCCGGGGACTACCCCAGTCGACTCCGTAGATCCCCCCGGTCGCACGCTCAAGGTACTGATCTACGCAATCCTCATTAAGTCCGCATTTGGGAGGACTGTAAGCAGTTCCCGAGTCCGAAACCACTAGATGGGTTCGAGGGTCTTTTGAGACGGCACCATGAGTGGGGTGAGACCCGCTCAGTGTTTTGGCGCCGCAGGCATATCGCGCGAAATCGCGCGAGTGGCGGGGCATGCTCTCCCTCCGAGCTCACGCCTGGTGGTCGCCGAGGGCACTTTTCGACATCCTCGACTCAGCAGACACAAGGTAGACCCGATCGGAATAGCGACCGGAATAGCAGTGCCCCTGGAGGGACTCGAACCCCCAACCCTTTCCTTAGGACGGAACTGCTCTTCCATTGAGCTACAGAGGCGGTGCATCCACTCTACGACGCTCTCGGGCGCCGGGCTCTGATGCCCCCGTACCGAGACAAGTGAGGTAGAACTTTAGGGGGAAGTTTCCCGAACTCTCGATGGAGGCTCCGTGCCCGGCAATGCAACCACCCGCTTCGACAATGTGGCGCTGCTCTCTGTGGCGAGCGTGCTCCCCGGCCGGGTCACGACGTCACAGGAGATCGAAGAGCGCCTCGAGCCCTCGCTGCGACGCCTCAAGCTCCACCGCGGACTCCTGAGCCGTGTCGCTGGCGTGCACGAGCGACGCAACTGGGCGGCCGGGGAGACGGTGAATGCCGCGACGATCGCCGCCGGCAAGAAGGCCCTCGCACAGGCCGGCGTGCACTCCAGCGACGTGGGACTGATCATCAACACCTCCGTCACACGCGCGAACCTCGAACCCTCGGTCGCCGTCGCCCTGCACCACGGTCTCGAGCTGCCGAGCTCCGCCGTCAACTTCGACGTCGCCAATGCGTGCCTCGGGTTCATCAACGGGATGTCGCTCGCAGCCACGATGATCCAGTCGGGCCAGATCCGTCACGCGATCGTCGTCGCCGGAGAGGACGCCGACGAGATTCAGGTCAACACGATTGAGCGCCTGTTGCAGAACGACGGTAATCGCGACAACTTCATGAGCGAGTTCGCCACCCTGACACTGGGCAGTGGCTCCGCTGCGGCCGTGCTCGGGCGTGCGGATGACCATCCCGCTGGCCACCGCATCATCGGAGGCGTCACGCGAGCCGCCACTGAATTCCACCGGCTGTGCGTCGGCAGCGTCGACGGCATGTTCACGGATGCAAAGGCACTGCTCAAGGGAGGTCTTGACCTCGTCGTCTCCGCCTGGAAGGAGGCGGCGCCGGAGTGGGACTGGAAGTCGATGAACCGCTACATCACCCACCAGGTGTCGTCGATCCACACCAGCTCGCTCATCAAGGCCGTCGGGCTCGACCGCTCGCACGTGCCGACGACCTTTCCGACCCTCGGCAACATCGGGCCGGCATCCGTGCCGATCACCCTCGATCGCGAACAAGCCACCCTGCGCGACGGTGACCGCGTGCTGCTCGTCGGCGTCGGGTCAGGCCTCAACACGGCAATGCTGGAACTCGCCTGGTGAGTGACGCCGCCTCGCAGACCCTGGCAGAACTGCCCGGCCTGGATGCTCGGTGCAGCCGGACGAGGCTCGTCACGGACTCGCGCACCGGCACCGAGCACGAGTGGCACTACCTCGACACCGGTGATGAACTCGAGCGTCTCGGCGTCGAGCCGGTCGGCACGATCCTCGCCGTGCACGGCAATCCGACCTGGTCGTACCTCTGGCGCACCCTCGTCACGGCGTCGCTGACCGCTGCGGAGAGTGGCGAGCCCGCGTGGCGCGTGATCGCTGTCGACCAGCTCAACATGGGCTTCTCTGCGCGCACGGGGACGCCCCGCACCCTCGCGCAGCGCGTGGTCGATCTCGGTAACGTCACCGACTCTCTCGCCCTCAGCGGGCCCGTCGTGTCGCTCGGTCACGACTGGGGCGGCGTCATTTCTCTCGGCTGGGCGATCGACCACCCCGAGCTGCTCGCGGGAGTCATGGCGCTCAACACCGCCGTGCACCACCCGGCGGGTGTCCCCATTCCCGCGCCGTTGCGCGTGGCGGGCGCTCGTGGCGTGCTGGCGACCTCGACGGTGTCGACCCCGGCCTTCCTCGAGACCACGCTCTCGCTCGCCCGCCCCGCGCTCGAGAGCGATGTGAAGGACGCCTACCGGGCGCCCTATCGTTCCGCCGCGCGTCGTCAGGGCATCGGCGACTTCGTCGCCGACATCCCCGTGGATGCCTCGCACCCCAGCTTCGCCGAGCTGCTCCGCATCGCCGCCGGCGTCGCCGAGCTCACCGTTCCCGCCCTGCTGCTCTGGGGCCCGGCCGATCCGATCTTCGGCGACCGCTACCTGGATGACATCGTCGACCGGCTCCCGCACGCCGACGTGCACCGCTTCGAGGGTGCGGGCCACCTCCTGGCCGAAGATCGGCCCTACGAAGACGCCGTTTTGACCTGGCTCGGCGATACCCTCGGGCGGGCCCCGACGCAGCGCCCCGATGCCTCCGAGCCGACGGAGCAGGACGCCGCCCCGCCCTACTCTCCCCTGTGGGCCGCCCTCGACAACCGACGCGACGACGACGAGGACGCCATCATCGACATGGCCGTGCGCGGAGGAGGCGAGCGTCACGTCAGCTGGCGGCAACTCGACGACCGCGTGCGCCGCCTCGCCGCCGGCTTCGCCCGCATCGGAGTGGCAAAAGGACAGCGCGTCTCCGTGCTCGTACCCCCCGGCCCGACGCTCACCGCCGTCGTCTATGCGTGCCTGCGCATCGGAGCGGTCGTCGTCGTGGCGGATGCGGGGCTCGGGGTCCGCGGTCTCTCTCGCGCCGTTCGCGGCGCGTGGCCCGACGTCATCATCGGCGAGGCGAAGGGCCTTGCCGCGGCACGCGCGCTGGGCTGGCCGGGCATGCGCATCTCGGTCGCGAAGCTATCCACGGCATCCGCCGCGCTGCTGAAGGTCTCGCACAGCCTCTCCGCGATCCTCGCCCGGGGTACGAACACTCCCCTCCCGGAGGAGCCCCAGCCCGACGATCCCGCCGCGATCCTCTTCACCTCCGGCTCAACCGGCCCCGCGAAGGGCGTCGCGTACACGCATCGCCAGCTGTCCGCGCTGCGCGACATTCTCGCCGCGCACTTCGCGGTGACCCGCGAGATGGGGCTCGTGACCGGCTTTGCCCCGTTCGCCCTGCTCGGCCCCGCCCTGGGCACGCGATCGGCCACCCCCAACATGGATGTCTCGTCACCGCGGACGCTCACCGCACGGTCCGTCGCCGCCGCGGTGCGCGCATCCGATGCTCGGATGGTTTTTCTGTCGCCCGCTGCCATTCTCAACGTCGTCGACACGGCGGGTGCACTCACCGCCGACGATCGCCGGGCGCTCGCGACAGTGCGCACGTTCCTGTCGACGGGGGCTCCGGTCGGCGAACCGCTGCTGACCGCCACGGCGCGGCTCATGCCCAACGCCGAGCCGCACACCCCCTACGGCATGACGGAGTGCTTGCTCGTGACCGATGTGACGCTCGACGGCATCCGTGCCGTCGCGGAAGCCGCCGACCGGGGCGTCTGCGTCGGGTCGCCGATCGGCGCGAACCGGGTGCTCATCAGCGCGCTGGATGCCGACGGCCGCGCCGTCGGAGAGCCCGCCGCGGACCCCAGCGTGCTCGGCGAGATCGTCGTGTCGGCGTCGCACCTGAAGGCGTACTACGACCGGCTCTGGCTGACCGACCGCGCAGCGGAGCTCGCCACCCCCAGCGATGGTCGCTGGCATCGGACGGGCGACATCGGGCACCTGGATGCCGAGGGGCGCCTGTGGGTCGAGGGTCGACTCCCCCACGTGCTCGTCACGGCCGACGGCCCCGTCGCGCCCGTCGGGCCGGAGCAGCAGATCGAAGGCTGCGACCCGGTTCGCCGGGCCGCCGTGGTCGGCGTCGGCCCGCACGGGCTGCGCCAGGCGGTCGCCGTCGTCGAGACGATGCCGGCCGTCCCACGGCCTGGGCTCGCGACGCCCGAGCTCGCGGCCGACGTGCGCCGCCGCACGCAGCTTCCGCTCGTCGCGGTGCTCACCGTGCCGCAGCTGCCGACCGACATTCGCCACAACTCCAAGATCGACCGCACGCGCCTGTCGGAGTGGGCCGAGCGGACGCTCGCCGGGGGACGGATCGGGCGACCGTGATCATCGTCGTCACCGGCGCCTCCGGATATTTGGGCCGCGCCGTCGCCGCAGAACTTGTCACTGCGGGGCACGAGGTGCGCACGCTGCAGCGGCGGCCGAGCGGCGTCGACGGGGTCATGGACGTTCTCGGCTCGATCACCGACCCCGACGTCGTCGTGCACGCCGTCGCGGGCGCGGAGGGCGTCATCCACCTCGCGGCGAAGGTGTCGCTGGCGGGCGACCCCGCCGAGTTTCAGGTGGTCAACGTCGAGGGCACCCGCACGGTCCTCGAGGCGGCCGAGCGCGCGGGAGTCTCGCGCTTCGTGCAGGTGTCGTCGCCGTCGGTCGCGCACGCGGGCTCCGCCCTCGCGGGCGTCGGCGCCGAGCCGGCATCGCCGGCGGATGCGCGGGGCGACTATGCGAGAACCAAGGCGGAATCCGAACTGCTCGCCCTCGCCCGCGACTCGGCCTCGATGCGCGTCGTCGCGGTGCGCCCGCACCTCGTGTGGGGGCCGGGAGACACGCAACTGGTGGGGCGCATCCTCGATCGCGCTCGGCGCGGACGCCTGCCGCTCCTCGACGGCGGGCGAGCACTCATCGATTCGACCTACATCGACAATGCTGCCACCGGCATCGTCGCGGCCCTGTTGCGTGCCGAGGAGGCCCACGGCCGCGCGTTCGTGATCACCAACGGCGAGCCGCGGCCCGTCGGTGAGCTGCTCGCGGGCATCTGCATCGCGGCGGGAGTGCGGCCGCCGCAGTGGAGCCTACCCGCGGGTGTCGCGCGCGCAGCCGGGTCGCTCATCGAGCGCGTGTGGGCGATCCGCCCGGGCGAGGACGAGCCCCCGATGACGCGGTTCCTCGCCGAGCAACTGTCGACCGCGCACTGGTTCGACCAGCGCGAGACGCGCCGCGCGCTCGACTGGCAGCCGACGGTGAGTATAGACGAAGGGCTGCGGCGGCTGAGCGCGCACTAGTGCCCGCCCGGTCGCGCACATTCGACCGTGCCACCCGACCGAACCACCCGACTGAGCCATGCTCGCTAGGGTTGCCCGCATGCGCACACCCGGTCGCCTCGCCCTCGCCCTGACACTCGCGACCGGGCTCGGTCTGACTCTCGCACCCGCCGCCGCGGTCGCCACGGAGCGTGCGAGTAACGTGAGCAACTTCACGTTCGATTCGTTTGACGCCGACTACACGCTCAGCCGCGAGGACGACGGCACGGCGACGCTCGAGGTCGTCGAGACGATCGTCGCGCGATTCCCCGACTTTGATCAGAACCGCGGCATCGTTCGCGCGATCCCTGACGACTACGACGGTGTGCCGCTGAACACCTCGGTGAACGGCGTGACTGACGAGAACGGCGACCCGGTGTTCTTCGAGTCGGTCACCACCGACGGCTTCGTCGAACTCGCCCTCGGCACTGACGAGTTCGTGCGCGGCGTGCAGACCTACGTCATCAGCTACACGCAGCAGAACGTCGTGCGCTCCTTCGACGACACGAACGCCGACGAGTTCTACTGGGATGTCAACGGCACCGGCTGGCAGCAGCCCTTCGGCCGCGTGAGCGCGACGGTGACCCTCGCGCCCGATGTGGCCGCCGCGCTCACCGGCAACGCCGCGTGCTACCTGGGCGCCTTCGGGGAGGACGAGACCTGCCCGATCGAGACCGACAGCGGCGACAGCGCAGCCGAGGGCGCGAGCACGATCGTCTCGGCGAGCGCCACCGACCTCGCCCCCGGCGAAACCCTCACGGTCGCGATCGGCTTCGAGCCCGGTACCTTCCTGACGCCGGAGCCGGTGCGCCCGACACCTCCGCCACCCCCACCGCCGCTGCCGGGGTGGATGCACGTCATCTCGGGCGGGCTGGGTCTCGCGGGCATGGCCGCCCTCGTGGCCTCCATCGTGTCGCGCGTGCGCGCGGGCGGTGGCGCGAAGGGCCGCGGCGTCATCATTCCGCAGTACACCGAGCCGGCGGGCATCGACATCCTGCAGTCGGCGCAGCTGCTGGGGCGATCCACCTCGGCGGCTCCCGCCGCCGTCGTCAGGTTGGCCGTGCGCAAGAATCTGCGCATCCTCGCCTATCCCGTCGAGAAGGGCGCCGCCCCGTACACGTTGCAGTACCTCAGCGATGACCGCACCGACGGGCTCGACCGCGCGGTGCTCACCGCTCTCTTCGGCCGCACGCGTGACGCTGGCGAGCTGCGCGAGTACGGCACCTACGACGCGGCCCTTGGCAAGAAGCTCACGAAGCTGGCCACCGAGGCGCGCGCCTCGCTCGTCACCGACGGCTTCCAACGAAAGCCGACCGGCGTGGGGTTCGGCTGGCTCATGGTCGTGGTGCAGATGGTGATCGGGTTCGCCGCCTTCATTACGGTCGGCATCTCGGTGGAGATCTTCAACGACGCGAGCCCTCTCGCTCTGCTGGCGATCCCCGGCACGTTCGTCGCGGGCATCGTCGCTTTCGCCTTCGCCCTGCGACCGCTGCAGCTGACCGAGAAGGGCCGTGCGGCACGCGATCACCTCGAGGGCATGAAGCTCTATCTCACCGTCGCCGAGCAGGATCGCCTGCGCATGCTGCAGAGCCCCCAGGGTGCCGAGCGCATCGACGTCGGCAACGACCTCGAGCTCGTCAAGCTCTACGAGCGCCTGCTGCCGTGGGCGGTCGTGTGGGGCGTGGAGGACCAGTGGATGCGCGAGCTCGCGATCCGCGTCGCCGCGACCGACACGACCCCCGACTGGTTCGTCGGGCGCAGCGGCTTCGAGGTCGCCCTGTTCACGACGGCCGTGCGCGGGATGACCACCACGACCACCGCGCCCGCGTCGAGTTCATCGTGGTCGGGCAGCGGCGGCGGCAGCTTCTCGGGCGGGTCCTTCGGCGGCGGTTTCTCGGGCGGAGGCGGCGGGGGTGGAGGCGGCGGCGGCCGCTAGAGTCGGGCCATGACCGACGGCGACGGCGCCCCCACGTTCCACCCCGACCTCACGCGCGCACGGTTCATGCCGCGCACCTCGGCCACACGGGGTAACCGTCGGCTGCTGCGCGCGGTCACGCGTAGTGGCCGCAGGCGTCCGCCTGCCGACGGCGATCTGGTCACGCTCGGTGATGACGTGATCGTGCGAGTGCAGAGACCGGTTGAGGCCCTGACGACGGATGCGGGCGCAGCTCGTCCCGCGGTACTCCACCTGCACGGCGGCGGCCTCATCATCGGCTCAGCAACCCAGGGCGACCCACTCTGTCGGCTCTTGGCCGATGAGCTCGGAGCCGTGGCGGCCAGCGTCGACTACCGCATGCCGCCCGAGCACCCCTACCCGACGCCCCTCGAGGATTGCTACCGCGCACTGCAGTGGCTGGCCGCGCAACCCGACGTCGACGCGTCACGCATCGCCGTGATCGGCGAGAGCGCCGGAGGCGGGCTCGCCGCATCCCTGGCCCTGCTCGCCCGTGAGCGCGGCGAGATCGCGCTCGCCGGTCAGGTGCTCGCCTACCCCATGCTGGATGACCGCACCGACGAATCCGCCACCGCCCACCCGCGCATGCTGCGGCTGTGGAATGGGCCTAGCAATCGGCTGGGCTGGGGTCTCTACCTCGGCGCGAGCGCAGCGGATGCCCACCGCTTCGGCTCGGCCGCCTCACCGCTCGACGCCGCCACCCTCGAGCCCGCCGTGCCCGCACGCCGCGCCGAGCAGGGCCCCGACGCGCTTGCCGGGCTTCCGCCCGCGTGGATCGGGGTGGGCACGCTCGACCTCTTCCACGCCGAAGATGTGGAATACGCGAGGCGCCTCACCGGCGCCGGCGTCTCCGTCAACCTGCACGTCGTGCCGGGTGCGTATCACGGCTTCGACAGGGCCGAGCCGCAGGCTGCGGTGTCGCGCGACTTTCTCGACCGTCAGGTCGAGGCGCTGCGCGCCATGCTCAGCTCGAGCTGAGCATCCCGAACCGGGCTCTACGCGGCAGGCGCCAGGTACTCGTCCCACGCGGGCTGCGGACGCTCGATACCGCGCACGAGCCACGACGTGCCATGCGGAGCCTTCGGGGTCACGAGAAGCTCCCAGCGCATCTCGGCCGGCGTGCGGTCGCCCTTGATGTTGTTGCACTTCAGGCAGCAGGCGACCAAGTTCTCCCACGAGTCGGCGCCGCCGCGTGAGCGGGGCAGAACGTGGTCGATCGTCGTCGCGTGCGCGTCGCAGTAGGCGCAACGGTTGCCGTCACGGCGCAGCACTCCGCGACGGGTGAGGGGCACGCGTCGCGCGTGCGGAATGCGCACGTAGCGACGTAGCACGATCACGCTCGGGCGATCCCAGGCCTCGTGAATGCCGAAGACCGGATGCTGGCCGTCGGCGGCGAGAACGGTCGCCTTGTCGTTCATGACGAGCACGAGGGCTCGGCGAAACGACACCACGGCGAGCGGCTCAAACCCCGCGTTGAGGACGAGTGTGCGCATTGACTTCGCTCCTGTCGAACGGGCCCGCATGGCCTGCGGGCGTTCCATCGGTTCCTGATCGCTCACGGAGCGAGGGTCAACGCGGCCCGTTCGGGCACAAAAAAAGCACTGCCGTTAGACGGCAGTGCTCGATCCCGCACGACCACGACAGGGCGCGATCCAGCGAACGCTGACGGCTATGCGAAAAACGTCGCGCGCATCCACGGTTTGGATGTCCCGTCGCTTACTCATGGCCTCTCCTCTCAGTGCCCCGTGCGGCACCAAGAAGGCCAGGTTAACCCAGAATCGGCGTGCGTGCACTGCGAGGCGCGCCGATTCACGCGGCGTTCACCCGGCCGAGCAGTGCCAGGACGGCACCAGGAATCGGTCAGATGCCGATGCGGACGATCCAGTAGTTGTCGGTCCAAATGGGGCGAACGCTCACAACGCCACCCGCGCGCGGGGAGTCGATGAAGGTTCCGTTGCCCATGTAAATGCCATTGTGCCCGTTCATGATCACAAGGTCGCCGGGGCGAGCGTCCGCACGCGAAATGCGGGTACCTGCGGCGTCCTGCTGGCTCACGGTGCGGGGCAGAGCCACGCCGAACTGCGCGTACACGTACTGCACGAAACCGGAGCAGTCGAAGCCGGCGGGGGTGCTGCCGCCGTATCGGTAGGGCACACCCTGATACTGGAGGGCCACCTGCACGACCTGGTCGAGGCTGAAGTCGGGGTACGCGGGGTTGGCGAGGAAGTCGCTGACGCCCGGGCCGCTCCACCGCGGGGCAGCGGCAGCGGCAGCCGCGAGCTGTGCGCGGCGAATCTCGGCGACACTCGTCGCCCCGAACTCATCCCGCGACAGATCCTGCGCGACCTCGGCCTCGGCGGTGAAGGCGATCGTCTGCGACTGGGTGGCCTGCAGCTCGGCGAGGGCCTCAGCGTTCGCCGAGCCTTCCGCATTGGCGGCGGGTTCGAGACTCGTGCCCGGCAGTGCGAAGACGGCGACGAACGCAGTCGCGGTCGCGAGAGCGGCGAAGTGGGTCAGCGTGCTCTTGACGGACCGACGGCTAGTGGTACTCACAGATGAACCTCCTGCGCACCCCGGTTGGGCATGACGTGCGCGACCTCGTGAGTGTACGCGAGATAACGGTCAGGTCACAAAACGACGCGCAGGTACTCCATATGGTGGCTATTGCTCACTCGTCGACGTAGATGTGCTGGGCGACCTCTGACGGCAACTCGATTCCCTCGGCGCGACCCTCGACATCGACGGCGATGTAGCCGGTCGGTTCTGACCGGATGCGGGCCCGCGCCCCCGGCACGACCCCGGCCTCGAACAACTGGTGGAGGAGGTCAGGATCGAACTGCACGGGCTCAGACAAGCGGCGGATCGTGCACTGCCGCATCCCCGCCGCCGTCGCGTGCGTGAGTGAGATGACGCCGTCCAAGAAGTCGACCGCCGGGGCGCCCCCCAACTCTTCCAGGCCCGGAATCGGATTGCCGTACGGCGACTCGGTTGGCCCGTCCAGCAGGGTCAGCAGACGTCGCTCGACCTGCTCGCTCATCACGTGCTCCCACCGACACGCCTCATCGTGCACGTACGCCCAGTCGAGGCCGATCACATCGGCCAGCAGCCGCTCGGCGAGGCGATGCTTGCGCATGACCGAGACCGCCTTGTGGCGCCCGTCGACCGTGAGCTCGAGGTGCCGATCACCCTCCACGCGCACGAGGCCATCACGCTCCATGCGCGCGATCGTCTGCGAGACCGTCGGGCCCGAGTGCCCCAAGCGCTCCGAGATGCGCGCCCGCAGCGGCACGATGTTCTCCTCCTCCAAATCGAGGATGGTGCGCAGGTACATCTCGGTCGTGTCGACGAGGTCGGTCATCGGGCCTGATCTCCTTCGCACGCGTCGGGGCTGACCGCCTCAGCCTAATCGGTTGCCCTCGGTAGACTCGGCGTATGGCCAACGTGCGCATCCCCCCCGAGCTCTTGCCCCTCGACGGACGCTTCGGCTGCGGCCCCTCGAAGGTGCGCCCCGAGCAGGTGGCAGCCCTCGCCGCGGCGGAGGATCTTCTCGGCACCTCCCACCGCCAGGCTCCCGTCAAGAACCTCGTCGGCCGCGTACGCGACGGCCTCAGCGACCTCTTCCGGCTGCCCGACGGCTACGAGGTCGTGCTCGGCAACGGCGGCTCCACCGCGTTCTGGGATGTCGCGGCGGCCGGCCTCATCGAGCGCCGCAGCGCCCACCTCGCGTTCGGAGAGTTCGGCGCCAAATTCGTCGCCTCCGCCCGCGCTCCCTGGCTCGACGCACCCCACGTCGTCTCCAGCGACGCCGGCAGTCGCGGAAATCTCGACGTCATCGACGGGGTCGACGTCTACGCCTACCCGCACAACGAGACCTCGACCGGCGTGAGCGCCCCCGTGACGCGCATCGGTGCGGCGCCGGATGCCCTGACCGTCGTCGACGCGACCAGCGCCGCGGGTGGCATCGACATCGACGTGAGCCAGACCGACGCCTACTACTTCGCGCCGCAGAAGAACTTTGCCGGCGACGGCGGGCTGTGGATCGCCCTGCTCAGCCCCGCCGCGATCGAGCGGGCGCAGCGCCTCGACACCGGTGACCGCTTCATCCCGCAGTTCCTCTCCCTGACCGCCGCGATCGACAACTCGCGGCTCAATCAGACGCTCAACACCCCCGCCCTCGGCACGCTCGTCATGCTCGAGAGCCAGCTGCAGTGGATGAACTCCTCGGGTGGGCTCGCCTGGGCGGGAGCGCGCACGGCCGAGAGCTCGGGCATCCTGTACGACTGGGCCGAGGCGCACCCGCTCGCAACGCCCTTCGTGACCGACCCCGCGCACCGCTCTCCCGTCGTCGTGACCGTCGATTTTGACGACTCGGTCGATGCTGCGCAGGTCGCCGCGACGCTGCGCGCCAACCGCATCGTCGACACCGAGCCCTACCGCAAGCTCGGCCGCAACCAACTGCGAGTCGCCACCTTCGTCGCTATCGAGCCCGACGATGTGCGCCAACTCACGCGCTGCATCGACTACGTGCTCGACGCCCTGGCAGACTGACCGCCATGAGGCTGTGGGTACCGCACGACCAGCGCAGGCCGCAGCCGGAGCCGTTGCGCACCAACGACGTGCGCGCCTACCTGGTGGGCCTCGCACTGTGGGTCATCGGGCTCGCGATCGTGCTCGGGATGCTCGCCACCCCGCTCGCATTCGACCCGGTTCGCGCGCTCACGACCGTGGCGCTCGGGCTCGTACTCGGCATCGTCGGCCTGATCGTGGCGCTGCGGGCTCGGCGCTCAGCGCACCCACGTCGGGCGTTCAGGCCCTAGCGGTCGGAGTCGACGGTTGAGTCGTCGTCGGAGTTGTCGTCAGAATCGAGGTGCGAATCGATGTCGACGCCGTCGAACACGTCGTCTCCGTCGTCGCCGTGTAGGTCGTGCTCGTCGTGGTCGTGATCCTCATCGCTGTCCTGGTCGTCAGCGCTGCCCGCCGACTGTGCATCAGCCGCCTGCTGAGCGAGGTAATCCTCGAGACGATCCGACCACGGCACCCAGTCGGGTGCCGTCAGCGCGCCCTCGCCGGGCATCAGCTCCGACTCGAGGACGCTCGGCTCCATCCCCGGGTTCACGGCGATCGACACCGTCCAGAACCATCCGAGATAGCCGCCCTGGCGGGTTGCGAAGCGCACGGTCGCCACATCGTCGGCGATCATGATGTCGCGCAGAGCCCCCACGGTGGAGGCAGGCGTGCCCTCCTCGAGGGCAGCGCGGGCGAGGGGCTCGAGCGCGCCCTGGTCGAGGTCTGAGGAGTCACGCCCTGCAGCGTCGGCGGTTGAGCCTCGCGCGGCCCTAGGCATCGAGGTCGTCCGCGACCTTGCGCAGAACGGTCGCGATCTTGCGGCCGTGGGCGGCGTCGGGGTAGCGGCCCCGCTTCAGATTCGCGCCGATGCCGTCGAGCAGGCCGACGAGGTCTTCGATGATGACGGCCATGTCGTCAGCCGACTTGCGGTTGAGCGTGCTGAGGGTGGGCCGAGACTCCAGAACCCGCACCGACAGCGCCTGCGCACCACGCTTGCCGTCGGCCACGCCGAACTCAAGCCGCGTACCCGCCTTCACAACGGCACCCTCGGGCAGGGCGGACGCGTGCAGGAAGACTTCATCGCCGTCGTCGGACGCGATGAAGCCGAAACCCTTCTCCTGGTCGTAGAACTTGACCTTGCCGGTGGGCATGCGTGTGGTCCCCTCGCCTTCGCCGAGTCGCCGAGCACAGTGCTCGGATTCACCGCAGGAGTGCGGTGCTCGCAGTTCGAGGATACCGCCGTGCGACGACCCCCAGGAAACGAGGTACGGCCTGCACCGCTTGCGGCACTACCCTGGGATCGTGCCTGAAGAATCATTTGTCATGAGCAATCGCCTCGAACGTACACTCGCCTACATGGTGGCAGGCGTCATTCTGCTCAGCCTCGCGAGTTTCGTTGCGCTCATCATCGGCACCGCAAGCGGGCTCGAGCGCGGCGATTTCGCGGTGGGCATCTGGCCCGTCGTGACGATCATGCCCCTCATCGGCCTGCCGATCGGTTTCGTGCTCATCATCGTGCTGCTCGTCGTCAGTGCTGTGCGACGGGGGCGAGCCGCCAAGGATGCCGGCAACTAGCGCCGCCTCTCTCGCGCTCGCCGCGCGTCTGCGTGACCTCGATGACGCGAGTGTGGCGCACATCATTCGAGAGCGGTCCATCACGCCCAGCACGCTGCGCGACATCTTCGATCTGGCGGAAGCCCTGCTCGACCCGAGCGCGATCAGCATCGCCCTCGCTCGACTGACCCGACCGTCGCTCGCCGCTCTCGTCACCGCGGGCGAAACGGAGACAGTGACGCTCTCATCGCTCGCCAGTCGACTGGACAGCTCGGTCGAGCAGGTGCGCATCCATCTTCAGGGCCCGCTGGATGCTGTGCTCATCGACCTCGCCGACGACACCGTCACGGTCTGGCCCGCCGTTGTCTCGGAGCTCGCCTCCTGGCCCACGCGCGGTCTTCCCGACGCCGAGTCGCTGCGCTCGGCGCTGCCGCCGGTGTCGCTCGAGCCGGTCGATGATGCCGACATGCAGTCGGTCGATCGGCGTGCAGCCGAGCAGGCGTTCACCGCCACGACGCAGGTGACCGAGATTCTGCTTGCCCTCGCCGACGGGCCGGGTCGACTGCTGGCCCGCGGCGGCCTCTCACTGCCCGACTCCAAACGGCTGGCCGAGGCAGCCGGGCTGACGCTCGATGAGTTGCCGCTGCTGCTCGACCTCGCCGCAGTCGCCGGCCTGGTTGACGAGGATGACGGCTTCACGCGAGCGACCGCCGACGCCGACGGCTGGCGCCGAGCATCCCTCACCGAACGCTGGCAGCATCTCGCGCACGCGTGGCTCGCCCTTTTGCCCACTGAGCTGGTCGACCTGCTCGCGTCGCGACCGCTCGCCCGATGGGGCCCTGCCCTGGCCGACTTCGTGCAGTGGCTCTACCCGGCCGGCGGTGACGCCCTCAGTGCGCGCATGGCGCGCCGTGGTGCGCAGGGCGAGCGGCTCGGGGTGACGGCGGACGGCCGCGCGAGCAGCATCGGAGTCGCCCTGCTGCGCGACGGTGCCGAGGGTGCGAGCGCCGTGCTCGCTCCTCTCGTGCCCCCCGACGTCGACCAGGTGTACCTGCAGCATGACTTGACGATCGTCTCCCCTGGCCCGCTTGCCGCGCCCCTCGATGAGAGGCTGCGTCGTCTGGCCGACGTCGAGAGCGCCGGCCTCGCCGGCCGCTACCGCGTGACCGCGGATAGCGTGACGCGCGCCGTGGCCCTCGGTGAGACCGCCGACGAGCTTCTTGCCTTCCTCGCCCAACTCTCCCTGACGGGTGTGCCGCAACCGGTCGAATACCTCATTCGTGAGACTGCCGGTCGCTACGGATCGGTGCGCGTCGGGCCCGCCGACGGTGACGAGCGGGGTGGCGCGCGCACGGTTGTGCTCTGCAGCGATCGTGTGCTGCTGGAGTCTCTCCTCGTTGATGCGACAACAGCATCGCTCGGCCTGCAGCTCGCGAGCCCCGGCCGCGCCGTTAGCCGATTCGAGCCCGCCGTCGTGCTGTGGACGCTCATCGATGCGCGCTATCCCGCGGCCCCCGCTGAGGGCTTCCCCTCCCCCGCGCGCCCCGGTCGCGAACGCCGAACCGCACCGACCGTTGTCACCGACCCGGTGGGCGATGCGGTCGCGCGCATCCGCACGGGGTCCACGGTCGGCACGGACGGTGATGACGCGTGGGTGGCCCGGCAGTGGGAGCTGGCCGTGCGCGGCAAGCTCGCCGTGCGCGCGACCGTGCGGCTGCCCGACGGCAGCGAAAGATCCTTCGACCTGGAGCCCACCGGCATTGCGGCGGGTCGCGTGCGCGGGCGTGACCGCGACGCCGATGTAGAGCGCACGCTGCCCATCGCGAGCATCGCCGCCCTCGAGCCGCTCGAGTAGCCCCCGCCGCATCGACGCTCCCAGCCGAGCCTCCTAGACTGGCCCGTTATGAATCCTGATGGCCCCCTCATCGTCCAGAGCGACCGCACCGTGCTCTTAGAGGTCGCCAACGGGCAGGCGGAGGAGGCCCGCCACTCCCTGGCCGTCTTCGCGGAACTCGAGCGCGCGCCGGAGCACGTGCACACGTATCGCATCACGCGACTGGGCCTCTGGAACGCTCGCGCCGCCGGCCATGAAGCAGCCGAAATGCTCACCGTGCTCGAGAAGTACGCCAAGTTCCCCGTGCCGCAGTCGGTGGCCACAGACATCACGGAGACGGTGGGCCGGTATGGCCGACTCGTCATCGAGCGTGACGACGAGGGCACTCTCGTGCTGCGCTCGACCGACACCGCCGTGCTCACTGAGATCGCCTCGAACCGCAAGGTCGCGCCGCTGCTCGCCCGCCGCATCGACCAGCACCGCTACGAGCTCGCCGCGTGGGCGCGCGGTCAGGTCAAGCAGGAGCTCGTGAAGATCGGCTGGCCCGCCGAAGACCTCGCCGGCTACACGCCCGGCACCCCGCACGTGATCGACCTCGACCTAGCCGACTGGGGGCTGCGGCCCTACCAGCAGCACGCGATCGATCAGTTCTTCGTCGGTGGTTCGGGCGTCGTCGTGCTGCCGTGCGGCGCCGGCAAGACCCTGGTGGGCGCCGGCGCAATGGCGCAGGCCGGCACGACGACGCTGATCCTCGTCACCAACACCGTGTCAGCGCGGCAGTGGCGCGCCGAGTTGCTCGCCCGCACGCGTCTCACCGAAGACGAGATCGGCGAGTACTCGGGCCAGGTGAAGGAGGTCAAGCCGGTCACGATCGCGACCTATCAGATTCTCACCGCCAAGCGAAAGGGCGAGTACGCGCACCTGGCCCTGCTCGACGCCCTCGACTGGGGCCTCATCATCTACGACGAGGTGCACCTGCTGCCCGCCCCCGTCTTCAAGCTCACCGCCGAGCTGCAGGCCCGACGCCGACTCGGTCTCACCGCCACGCTCGTGCGCGAGGATGGCCGCGAGGGCGACGTGTTCAGCCTCATCGGCCCGAAGCGCTTCGACGCGCCGTGGAAGGAGATCGAGGCGCAGGGCTACATCTCGCCAGCCAGCTGCTACGAGGTGCGCGTCGACCTGCCCGCCAGCGAGCGACTCGAGTACGCGGCGAGCGCGGACGACCAGCGCTACCGGCTCGCGGCGACAGCACCGGCCAAGCTCGAGGTCGTGAAGCGTCTGGTGGCGCAGCACTCCGGCGAGCGCATCCTGGTCATCGGTCAGTATCTCGACCAGATCGACGAGCTCGCCGAGGCATTGCAGGTGCCCCAACTCACAGGGGCAACATCCGTCGACGAGCGCGAGAGGCTCTTTCAGGAATTTCGGGATGGCCGCACCCCGGTGCTCGTCGTCTCGAAGGTCGCCAACTTCTCGGTCGACCTGCCCGAAGCCACGGTCGCGATTCAGGTGTCGGGTTCGTTCGGCTCGCGCCAGGAGGAAGCCCAGCGCCTGGGTCGCCTGCTGCGGCCGAAGGAGAGCGGCCTGCCGGCCCACTTCTACACGCTCGTCGCGCGCGACACCGTGGACCAGGATTTCGCGCAGAACCGCCAGAGGTTCCTCGCCGAGCAGGGCTACAGCTACGAGATTCTCGACGCAACCGCCATCGCGGCGTAGGTGGCGCGTGGCCTGTCACACCCGGCTCACCGAGGCGAGGATGGTGTGCGCCAACGCGGCGGGCCTGGTGAACTGCGGCCAATGACCGGTCGGCAGTTCACCTATCTCGAGGCTCTCCAGGCGTGAGAGCTCGCTCGCCCAGGGCGCACCGGAGACCATCGCCTTGCGCAGCACCCCCTCGGGGAACGCACACGCGATCACCGATACCGGCACCGCGAACCGGGCCTCACGCCCGACCACGATGCGCCGTCGAGCCAGAAACCCGGGATGAGGATTCTGTTCATGCGGTCAACCCGGAGCGAGCATTCGACTTCGTTCCCGGCAGTATTCTCACGACACTCAGGGAACACACAAGAGACGCGCAGAGAATGAGCGCATGGCTGACGGACCCAAAATTCTCATCGTCGACGACGAGCCGAACATTCGCGACCTTCTCACCACGAGTCTGCGCTTCGCGGGATTCGCCGTGCGCGCCGTGGGCAACGGGGCGCAGGCGATCTCGGCGGTGCTCGAAGAAGAGCCCGACCTCATCATCCTCGACGTCATGCTGCCCGACATCAACGGCTTCGGTGTCACCAAGAGGCTGCGGTCGAGCGGGTACACGAGCCCCATCCTCTTCCTCACCGCGAAAGACGATACCGACGACAAGATCATGGGTCTCACCGTCGGCGGCGACGACTACGTCACCAAGCCGTTCAGCCTCGACGAGATCGTCGCCCGCATCAAGGCGATCCTGCGCCGCACCATGCAGGAAGAAGACGATGCCGTCATCCGCACCGGCGAGCTCACCATGGATCAGGACACTCACGAAGTCTCCATCGGCGACGCCGTCATCGAGCTCAGCCCCACCGAATTCAAGTTGCTGCGCTACCTCATGCTCAACCCCAACCGCGTGCTGTCGAAGGCGCAGATTCTCGACCACGTGTGGGAGTACGACTTCAACGGGGATGCCGGCATCGTCGAGAGCTACATCTCGTACCTGCGCCGCAAGCTCGACCAGCACACCGACGAGCCGCTCATCCAGACCAAGCGCGGCTTCGGCTACATGCTCAAGGCGGCCAAGGTCTAGCCTTGGCTCTCGATGCATGAGCAGCTGAGTCAGTGGTGGGAGGGCATCTCCCTCCGCTCCAAGATCACGGGCGTGACCGTCCTCGTCGTCACCGTCGGCCTGCTCGTCGTGGGCATGGGAACCCTGACCGTGCTGCAGCGCACCCTCGTCGATGAGGTCGACCGCCAACTGCTGCAGGCCGCCGACGAACTACCGCAATCGCCCGAAACCTTCAGCCTCGAAGATTTCGACTCGTTCACTGCCCTCACCCCGTCCGTGTTCTCCAACCCCTTCTACTTCGGCGCCCTCGACGGCAACGCAAGCCGCATCGATGACAACGTCGACGACGCCAGTCGAGACCGCGCGCCCGACGTGTCGCGACTCACCGCCGCCTACCTGGAGGGCATCGAGGGCGGCATCACCGTCGCCAGCGAGGACCGCACGACCCAGTGGCGGGTGGCGACCTTCCCCCTCACCGTGCGCGAAGGAGAGACCGGCGCCACGCGCTCGGCGACGCTCGTGATCGGCGCCGACCTCGCCGACTCCAACGGCGTCATCGGCTCGTTCGCCTCGATCTTCCTCGGCTTCGGCCTCGTGGTCGTCATCCTCAGTGCCGCGCTCACGCGACTGCTCGTCACCTCCACCTTCAGGCCGCTGCGCGACGTCGAGGCCACGGCTGCGCGGTTCGCGGGCGGCGATTTCAGTCAGCGCCTCGGGGGTGCGACGCCCAACACAGAGGTGGGGCGCCTCAACCGCTCCCTCAACACCATGCTCTCCCGCATCGATCGCGCCTTCGCCGACCGTGCCGCCACCATCAGCCAGATGCGCCGCTTCGTCGGTGACGCCAGCCACGAGCTGCGCACGCCACTCGTCTCGGTGCGCGGCTACGCAGAGCTCTATCGCATGGGCGCCCTGCAGAAGCCGGACGATGTCGCGCAGGCGATGGAGCGCATCGAGAAGGAGGCCGTGCGCATGGGAGCGCTCGTGGGCGACCTGCTGGAACTCGCGCGACTCGACGAGTCGCGCCCGCTCGAGCTCGGGCCCGTCGACCTCGTGGAACTCGCGCGCGACGCGGCGCTCGACGCCATGGCCGGGGCACCCGATCGCGAGGTCTCCGTCGTGCTCGACGATCTCGACTCGCATCCCAAGATCGATGCGGCAGGCGCCGACGACCTAAGCGCTGAACCGGATGCCGCGGCACCGGCAGCACGCGAATCGAACACCACGACGCCCGCCTCGACGGGCGCAATGGCTCTCGCCGGATCCGCGCTTGCGCGGCTACGGCGCCGCCGCGGCCGCTCGGGTACCGCCACGGTCGACTCGCCCCACCTCGCGACTCCTGCTCCGCCCGCCGTCAACGCCGTCGTGCTGGGCGAGGAGAACAAGCTGCGACAGGTCATCACGAACCTTCTCGGCAACGCCATGCGGTTTACCTCGCATGACTCACCGCTCGAGCTCGCGGTGGGCGTCGATGCGCTGGCGCGCATGGGTACGATCGCCGTGATCGACCACGGTGAGGGAATCCCCCCGCAGTTGAAGGACAAGATCTTCCAGCGCTTCTTCCGCGCCGACTCGTCGCGCGCTCGCGATACCGGCGGCTCGGGTTTGGGGCTCGCGATTGTCGCCTCCATCGTCGACCACCACGGCGGTCGCGTCGACGTCATCGACACGCCGGGGGGCGGGGCGACGTTCCGCGTCGCCATACCGCTCCTCCCCAGCGACTACACGCCAGGCCCGATACACGAGGATGGCGGCGCCCCCGCCGCCGCAGCCGCGTCGCCGTAGCCTCTCTCGCACGCGGGCACCACGCCCGCCACAAGACGAGGAGGAGACCATGACCCGGTATCAGGTGGACAGCGACGCCGTGATCGCGGCGACGAGCTCAGCACGAGGGTCGATTGGCCGCATTCAGGCAGAGGTCGCCGGTCTGCAGAGCCAGCTCGTGGCGCTGCAGGGGTCGTGGACGGGAGCGGCTGCCAGCGCATTCCAGTCGCTCGTCGCCGACTGGGGGGCGACGCAGCAGCGCGTCGAGCAGTCTCTCGGCGCTCTCACAGAGGCGCTCGCGCACGCCGGGCAGCACTACGCCGACATTGAGCATCAGAACGCCCGGCTGTTCCTGCGCTGACCGCCGGGGCACGGCCAGCGCTCGCATAGCCAGCCCTCGCATAGCCAGCAGGGAGAGGCAGACCTAGGGTGGAGGCGTGAGCTCCTTTGCCCCCACCATCGTCACCGCAGTGCTGGCCCACATGAACGACGACCACGCGAACGACAGTCTGCTCATCGTGCGCGCCTTCGCCCATCGGGATGCCGTTCGCGCGCGCATGGTCGACGTCGACGGTGAGGCCGGCCACTGGGTGTATGCCCTTCCGGCAGACGAACCCGATGACACCGAGAAACACACCCTGCGGGTGCCGTGGACAGCGCCCATCAGTGAGCGAGCCGAGATTCGCCGCGAGATCGTGGTGCTGTACGACAGAGCGTGTGCCGAACTCGGCATCACCCCGCGCCCGCACGACTGAGGCGGGTCGCGGCCCGGGCCTGGTGCATCGCCACCCCGGCGCGGTAGGTTAGGTCTACCTAACCAGCCCACGGGAGAGACTGTGATCGACGCCGAGACCACCGCCCTGCCTTTCTCTCGCCGCGTGCGCGAACGCACCGCGAGCGGTCACCGCAGCAGCGAGAGCGCGACCTTCATGAGTGACCTCATAAGCGGTGAGGGAACCCGGGACGACTACATCGCCCTCGTCGAGCAGCACTACTACGTCTACGAGGCGCTCGAGACCGTGCAACCCGCGATGCGCACCAACCCCACCGTCGCTCCCTTCCTGTCGCCCGCGCTGACCCGCCTACCGGCGCTTGAGGCCGACCTCACCCACCTCCTCGGCGACGACTGGCGAACACAGATCTCCCCGCTCGAGGTCACCCGGCGCTACACGGCCCGCATTCTCCAGACGGCCGCCACCTGGCCTGCGGGGTACATTGCGCACCACTACACGCGATACCTCGGTGACCTGTCGGGCGGTCAATACATCGCGAAAGTCATGGCCCGGCGCTTCGGCTTTGATACCAACGGCATCGGCTTCTACCTCTTCGACCAGATCGCCGACCCGAGTGCGTTCAAGGACACCTACCGGGCTCAGCTCGACGCCGTCTCCTGGAGCGAAGAGGAGCGCGAGCGGGTGATCGATGAGGTCATGGTCGCCTACGACCTGAACACCGAGCTCTTCGTCGCCCTCGCCGAGCAGCGCGACGCGGCCTGAGCCCGCACCCTGCGCAAACGCGACCAGGGCGGCTTCCCCGAAGAGGAAGCCGCCCTGGCGTGCGTGCAGTGACGAACCTGGACTAGAAGTCCATGCCGCCCGAGGGGTCGCCCATCGGCTGCGGGTTCTTCTCCGGCTTGTCGGCCACGACGGCCTCCGTCGTCAGGAAGAGGCCCGCGATCGACGCTGCGTTGAGCAACGCCGAACGGGTGACCTTCACCGGGTCGGCGATGCCGGCAGCGAGCATGTCGCCGTACTCGCCGGTCGCGGCGTTGAGGCCGTGCCCGACGGGAAGGTTGCGCACCTTATCGGCGACGACGCCCGGCTCCATGCCAGCGTTGAGCGCGATCTGCTTGAGCGGCGAGTCGATCGCGAGACGCACGATGTTCGCACCCGTGGCCTCGTCACCGACGAGGTCGGTGAGGGCCTTCGACTCGAAGGCCATCTTGCCGGCCTGGATGAGCGCGACGCCACCACCGGCGACGATGCCCTCTTCGACCGCAGCCTTCGCGTTGCGAACGGCGTCTTCGATGCGGTGCTTGCGCTCCTTGAGCTCGACCTCGGTCGCGGCACCGGCCTTGATGACCGCGACGCCGCCCGCGAGCTTCGCGAGGCGCTCTTGCAGCTTCTCGCGGTCGTAGTCGCTGTCGGTGTTCTCGATCTCGGCACGGATCTGCTTCACGCGGCCCGCGATGGCGTCGGCCTCGCCGGCGCCCTCGACGATCGTCGTCTCGTCCTTCGTGATGACGACCTTGCGTGCGCGGCCCAGCAGGTCGAGGGTCGCGTTCTCGAGCTTGAGACCGACCTCCTCGCTGATGACCTGACCACCGGTGAGGATCGCGATGTCCTGCAGCATGGCCTTGCGGCGGTCGCCGAAGCCGGGAGCCTTGACGGCGACCGACTTGAAGATGCCACGAATCTTGTTGACGACGAGCGTGGCCAGGGCCTCGCCCTCGACGTCCTCAGCGATGATGAGCAGCTGCTTGCCGCTCTGGATCACCTTGTCGACGACGGGCAGCAGGTCCTTGATCGCCGAGATCTTGCCGTTGACGATGAGCACGTAGGGGTCTTCGAAGACCGCTTCCTGGCGCTCCGGGTCGGTGACGAAATACGCCGACAGGTAGCCCTTGTCGAAACGCATGCCCTCCGTGAGCTCGAGCTCGGTGCCGAAGGTGTTCGACTCCTCGACCGTGACGACACCCTCCTTGCCCACCTTGTCGATGGCCTCGGCGATGAGCGCGCCGATCTCGGGGTCGGCGGCGGAGATGCTCGCGGTGGCGGCGATCTCCTCCTTCGTCTCGACCTCCTTGGCGTTCTCGAGCAGCTGCTCCGAGACGGCCTTCGTGGCCTTCTCGATGCCGCGCTTCAGGCTGATCGGGTCGGCGCCGGCCGCGACATTGCGCAGTCCCTCGCGCACGAGCGACTGGGCAAGAACGACCGAGGTCGTGGTGCCGTCACCGGCGACGTCGTCCGTCTTCTTGGCGACCTCCTTGACCAGTTCGGCACCGATCTTCTCGAAGGGGTCCTCGAGCTCGATCTCCTTGGCGATGGACACGCCATCGTTCGTGATGGTGGGGGCGCCCCACTTCTTCTCAAGGACCACGTTGCGGCCACGCGGGCCGAGGGTGACCTTGACCGCGTCGGCCAGGATGTTGAGGCCGCGCTCGAGGCCGCGACGGGCCTCCTCGTCAAAAGCAATCAATTTAGCCATGGGTGTCTTTCGTCCCTCCCGGACGTAGTACGTGCAGTAGCTCTGGCACTCTGCGAACGCGAGTGCTAACTGATTCTGGCACTCGCACCCCCCGAGTGCAAGCCAACCCACCCGCACCTGCTGCGCAGATCTGGCGCAACCGCGCGCGGGTGTCGCCGAGAACGCCCACCTGCGCAAGATCTGCGAGGGAGAGAGGCGCTACGGGGCGACGAAGGAGACGTCGCCCGCGAGCGGGACAAGCTCGATCCAGGTGTTGCCCGGGGCCAGCCGCACGGCCACGCCCTCCTCGTCGAGGAGCCGGATCGCACCCGTGAGCCCACTCTTCGACCATGTCGCTCGCACGGTCGCACCGCCGGTCGAGACCCAGGCCTCGCCGCTGCCCTGGAGATCGACCGTCGGGATTTGCTGGATGACCTGCACGGGCACCCGGAGCGTCACAACGTTCACCGCGCTCAGCTGCTCGCCCGAGGAATCCCGATCGATATCGCCGCCGTGCATGAGGCGCAACCAGCGCTGGCCCTCGGCATCCCACGTCCAGGCCGGCGTGTTGCCGGCCGAGAACCGGAGCGCAATGCGGGCCGTCGGCGAACCCTCCTTGGTCGCGGTCGCCGCGGCGACGCTATCGGCGAAGGGGAACATCTGGGGCGGTGCATCCAAGGCCGACTGCTGCGCGATGATCTGCGGCGCCCGCACGATCACGTTGTGCGGCGCGGGGGCATTGTTGCCGCGGTAGATCGTGTCGGCGGTGTCGCTCTGCCCATGGATCGCGTTGTACACCGGTGCGTTCTGCATCGCCACGACGAAGCGGAACTGCCCGCCCGAGTAGGCGAAGATGCCCCCGAGCGGGGAGACGACGTCGGGGTCGACGGGTCGCACCGAGCGAATCGGCCCGACCTCATCGGGCACGTCGGAGTGCCAGACTGCGATATGGCGGGTCGCTCCAACTTCGACGAGAATCTCGTAGACGAGATCGGCACGCCCGAGCCCGACCTGCGGTCGCGCCCTGATGTTGTTGTCGATCTTGGCAGCGATCGACGGGTGATCGAGCGCGCCCACCTCGACCTGCTCACCCGTGAGCGGCGCCAGTGCGTAGGCAGCGGGCTCCTCGTAGTCGGGCGAGTAGACCGGCGTCGCGGTGGGCACGGGCGCGAGATCGCGCGGTGCAGCGCATCCGGCACTGATCGCCAGCACAGCGACGATGCCGGCCACGGTCGACAGTCGTCGGGTCGCACGCAGCCTCATGCTGCTCAGCGTAACCGCGCTCAACGCCTCGCGGGTGCAGCCTGCTGCGTGACGCGCCGCGACGGTCACCCTCAGAGCAGCGTGACACCCTCGGCCTGAGGGCCCTTCGTGCCCGACCCCACCTCGAACTGCACACCCTGACCCTCCTCGAGCACCTTGTAGCCGGGCATGTTGATGGCGGAGTAGTGCACGAAGACGTCGTGATCTCCACCCTCGAGCGTGATGAAGCCGAAGCCCTTCTCGGCGTTGAACCACTTGACGGTTCCCTGGGTCATGCGGTCGCTCCTTGCTGTGCGTGGAGCGATGCTAACCGCCGCGCGCAGGCTGTCACCAGGGCGAACGAGCACTTTTCACAGCCTGGAAACTCGCTCGTAACGCAGCACGGGATCACCCGGTGCGCTCACTCCGCGCGGTCGGCGTAGTCGGTGCCGAGCACCACCGTGATGGGGGCTCCGAGAAACGCATCCGAGAGTTCGATCTCGGCTACTGCCAACTGACGGGCGATACCGCGTGCATAGCCCTCGTTCTCCGGATCCGAGTAGTACACGACCGTCTCGGGAAAGTCGTCCTCGGCAGCGCGCGTCGTCGTGCCGACCGGCCAGCCGACCTCGTCGAGCTCGGCTCCAGCCTGCTGGGCCAGGCCCTCGGCGGGTGTCGCATTGAGCACGGTGAGAATGAAGCCCTCGGGCAGCTCGACCGCGGTCGGATCCAGCACCGGGTCCGCCGTCGGCTCGGGTTCGGGTTCCGGCTCCGGCTCGGGCTCGGGCTCCGGCTCCGCGAACACGGGAATGTCGAAAGTCACGCTGTCACTCACGAGCGAGAGGCCGTACAGGCCAGCAACGACAAGAGCGCCACTCGCCAGGAAGCCCCATGCGACCGCGATCCAGCCGCGACCGCGACTCCGCGGGGCGCGGTGTGCTCCGACCCGACCCAACGAATCGGGCAGGTCGTCGAACCGATCGCGGTCGTACTCGGCCATGGTGGGATCTTCCGGCTGGGGGGCGGATGGGTAAGGTCAGGCGGCGCCGTTCGCGGACGCGCGGCGCGTGCGGCGTTGCACAGAACGCTGCTGACGCACCTCGCGCAGGCGACCGACCAGCACCGGGTCATGGCGCACTGCGGCATCGGTCTCGATGATGGCGTTCAGCACCTGATAGTAGCGGGCGGCACTCCAGCCGAAGTCCCGACGAATGCGCAGCTCTTTCGCCCCGCTGTGACCCCACCAGCCGCGCTCGAACTCGAGCACGCGGCGCGCGGGCTCCTCCAGGGCGTCGGCGGGGGCGGTCATGCTCTCACTGTACGAGCCTCCCGTGACCTCGACGAGACGGCTCGCCCGTCACCCCGGGGCGCGCTCAGCGAACTCGATTAGGGTTGCCTAAGTCCCCATCCACGATTGTCGACCCGCACTCTCCGTCCGGAACCATCATGACCTCTCGCCTTGCGCGCGCCCTCGCGGTGCTGCTGACTGCCGCCGTACTCGCATCCTGCGCGCCCGCGGCCCCGACGGGCACGCCTCAGAACCCCGCCACCTCGGGCCCCGTCGTCCCCCTCAGCGAGCTCGACGTGCTCGCCAATCCTCGCGACCACGTCGGGCCTTCGACGGCGCTGCTGCGCTCGATCGGTGTCGAGCCCATCGCTGACGACCCGTCCCAGACGCTCCCCGCCACTGTCGCCTCGCGCGACCTCGCGGGCGACACCGAGGTGACCGTGAACGACACGAGCCGCATCCTGCCGCTCGATATTGCGGGGTCGATTGCCTCCACAGTCTTCGCACTCGGCTTCGGCGGGTCGGTTGTCGGCCGCGACATCTCCACGACCTTCCCCGAGGCCGCCGATCTTCCCGTCGTGACCAGCAGCGGTCACGCGGTCAACAGTGAGTCTGTGCTCGCTCTGCGGCCGAGCCTCGTCATCACCGATGGCACCGTGGGGCCGACCGACGTGATCCTGCAGCTACGCGAGGCGGGCGTCAGCGTCGTCTACGTCGATGCTGAACCAGGGCTCGACGCCCCAGCCGAGCTCTCCCGGCAGGTGGCCGCAGCGCTCGGCGCCCCCGAGACAGGCGAGGTGCTCGCTGAGAAGCTGAGCGGCTCGATCAGCGACGTCGTGCAGCAGATAGCGCAGATCGCGCCCGCCCGCGTCGAGGACCGCGTGCGCATTCTGTTCCTATACCTGCGGGGTGCCTCACGCATCTACTACCTGTTCGGCGAAGAGTCGGGGGCCGACGAGCTCATCGAGGGCGTCGGCGGCATCGACGTTGCGGGCGAGATCGGCTGGACGGGCCTGCGACCGATGACAGACGAGGCGCTCATCGCGGCGAACCCCGACCTCATCCTCGTGATGTCTGAGGGGCTCGACAGCGTGGGCGGCGTGGAGGGACTCCTCGAGGCGAAGCCCGCAATCGCCCTCACACGCGCGGGCCAGAATCAGCGGCTCGTCGACATGTCCGACGGCGACATCTTGAGCTTCGGGCCGCGCACGCCGCTCGTGCTCGATGCCCTGGCTCGCGCGATCTACGCCCCCGACTCCTGACCTGCTGACCGTGGCGTGTCGCTGACCGTCGAGCGCTGACGACGGCGCACGAGCACGACGCTCGCGACCGCCACAGCGACACCCGCCCCCAGAAGCACCCAGGGGACAATGCCGACACTCGATGCGGCGTTCCGAGCGGCGAGCGCCTGCTCGGCGCACGGCTCGCTCGTCGGCACGCGCACCGTCATCGGGTCGAAGCCTTCCCCCTCGGGATAGGTTCCGAACGCCTCAGCACCGGCGGCCGTGAGGGTGAGGGGAATCTGCGCCACGATCAGTGCCCCGCCCTCCACGGCCCATTGGGCAGCCGCGAGGTCTCCCTCGAGAAAGCGCACGTCGGCGGCGTCTACTTCCTCGAAATCCTGCGTCGTGCCGACCACGTCGGCCACGATCGTGAACGATTCCGCACCGTCCCACTGCAGTCGAATGTCGTCGATCGTGGTGTCGAGAATTCCTGCGTGGCCGGTGAAGCGCATCCCGCCGTCGACCGCGAGCTCACCGGTGAGCGACTCCAGGCGCAGTTCACCCTTCGCCGCCTCGGCAAAGAACGCTGGCGTCTCGTACCCGACCTCACCCGAGGTCCTCCACTCACCCTGTGCGATCGAGCCGCTCACGTAGGCGCGGAAGGACTCCTTGAACCCCCACTGCCAGCTCGCGGAGGTCGCGACGCACTCGGCGGGTGCGGCCCCCGGTGCCGAGGCCGCAGAAAGGCCACTCAGAAGGAGCGTCGCAAGAGCGAGCGGGGCGACAAGTGCGGCGGCGGGCATGATGCGCTTAGCGTACGACCCGCGGCTGGGCGGCGCGGTACATGGAGACGTGCGGGATGCCCGCCTCGAGGTACTCCTCGCCGAACGGCTCGAACCCGGCCGCGGCGTACAGCGGCTGAATGTAGCTCTGCGAATGCAACGCGAGCGGCTCGTGGCCGTGACGCTCGATGACGCGGTCGACCAACTGTCGCGCAAGGCCCTCACCCCGGCGGTCAGCGCGCGTGACAACCCGGCCGATCAGGCGCCGAGCATCCCGATTGCCGACCTGGGGCGCAGCGTCGACAACGACCCGCAGGTATGCGGCGACCCCCCGATCGTCGGCGATCCAGACGTGCTCAGTCGACTCCTCACGGTCCCTGTCGTCGAGCTCCTCCTCCTCGATGCGCTGCTCCAGAAAGAACACCTCGGTGCGCAGGCGCGCGATCTCGTAGAACTCGTCGAGACTCAGCTGACTCCACGTTTTCTGCATCGGGGAAGGCTGGGGCACGAATGCGAGTTTAATGGAGTGCAGACCAACCGCCCCTAGCCGGGCGAGAAGCGGGGAACCATGACGGATCACCAGAAGCCGACCGACGGCGCGCAGAGCTACGCCGTGCAGAAGACCGAGGATGAGTGGCGCGCTGAGCTGGGCGAAGAGCGCTACCAGGTGCTGCGTCAGGCCGGCACGGAGCGCGCCTGGACGGGCGAGCTGCTCGATGAGAGCCGCAGCGGCATCTGCACCTGCGGGGCGTGCAACGCAGAACTCTTCCAGGCCGGCACCAAGTTCGATTCCGGATGCGGCTGGCCGAGCTTCTACGAATCGGTGCGGCCCGACGCGGTCGAACTGCTCGACGACACATCCCTGGGCATGACGCGCACCGAGGTACGGTGCGCCTCGTGCGGTTCGCACCTGGGCCACGTGTTTCCCGACGGCTTCGGCACGCCCACCGGAGACCGCTACTGCATGAACTCGCTCGCGCTCGACTTCACCGCTGACGAGTCGTAGCGAGCACCGTGGGCGGCCGTCGCCACCGGTCGAGTGTGGCGACGACGATGCCCAGCCCCGTGAGGGCGACGGCGACGACGGTCTGCACCTGAAGGGCCGGCCCGATCGCCGCGAGCGTGTCGAAGACCACCGCACCCAGCAGTTGACCGAGCACCAGGCACATGCCGAGCAGCAGAACGCCGATGCGACCGACGGCCGCCGCCTGGATGGCGATGAAGAACACGCCGACCGCACCGCCCGCGTAGAGGTAGCCGTCGGCCGGCAGCTTCTCCGGAATCCCCGCCACCGCGAGACTCACCGCCGTGACGATGAGCAGAGCCGCCGTGCCCACCGTGAAGTTCACGAGAGTGGCGGCGAGGGGTGAGCCGCTCACGGCCCGCACGCGGCCGTTCATCGCCTGCTGCGCGCCGACACCCAGCCCGGCCAGCAGGGGAAAGATCAGGGCAAGCCACGGGATGCTCCCCCCGAGCTCACTCGCTACCGCCACGACGACGGCGACGACGGTCAGCCCCGCACCGACTAGACGAGCGGTCGTCGGAGGGGTTCGACGCGCACCTGCGAAACCACGCGCATCCGCGAGCATGCCCATGACGGTCTGGCCGGAGACAATCGCGACCGTGAAGATGGCCACCCCGAGGATGCCCGCGACAAGACCCTGCGACAGCACGAAGAAGGCACCCGCTGCACCGCCGAGCAGCATCCACCAGGGAAGCTCGCCCGCGCGCATCGCGGCGGGGATGCGCCGCACGGCGACTCGCCCACGAGAGGTCGATAGGACGATGACCAGCAGCATCACCCAACCGGAGGAGAACGAGATCAGCGCGGCCGTAAACCCGTCGTCGAGTCGCTGGCCGAGCTCACCGTTGATGCGGCTCTGCGTCGCCACCCCCACGCCGGCGACGATGGTCGCGAGTGCGGCCAGGATGGTTCCGAGGCGACCCGCCAGACGCCGCGATCGGGCTGGAGACGTCACGAGGATCCTTTCAGGGCCGCCTGAAGGGAATCGAACCCCGCGAGGCGACAGCCTCGGCGCACCGGGAAAAACTCGCGCCGGTGAACTGAGATTACGGGCCGCCTCCGGGAATCGAACCCGGGACCTATTCATTACGAGTGAATCGCTCTGCCGACTGAGCTAAGGCGGCGTGACCCGGTCGTGACCGGGCACGGCTCACGAGTTTATCCCATCGTGCGCTCGCGCACGCACACGGTTCAGCCGTTGCAGACCGGGTCGCTCGCGGGAACCTCGCCGGTGAGGAAGAACGTATCGACGAGGTCGTTGATGCACGGGTCTCCCTCGTCGTAGGCGATGTGGCCTTCACCGACGTAGGTGAGCAGCACGCCGCTCTCAAGCTGTGCCACGAGCGCCTGTGCCCACTCGTAGGGCGTCGCCGGGTCGCCGGTGGTGCCGATCACGAGGATGGGGGGCGCTCCGGCGGCACGCACGGGTGCGAGCTCCCCGTCGAACGAGTACGGCCAGTTGGCGCACAGCACGTCGCCGAGGGGTGACGGGTCTGCCGTGGTGGGCGCCAGCTCACGGATGCGCTCATTCTGCTGGGCGATCACCTCACGGTCGGTCTCCACGGGGTAGTCGAGGCAGTTGATGGCAATGAACGCCTCGAGCGAGTTGTCGACGTACTCACCGCCTTCACGACCGTAGTAGAAGTCGGCGAGCAGAAACCCTGTACCGACCTCGCCCGTGCGCAGCTCGGCGAACATCTGGCTGAGGAAGCTCCATGACGCCTCGTTGTAGAGGGCGGTGGCGATGGCGATGTCGAGAACGGCGCTGTCGAAGAATCGCCCGTCCGCAGCCGGGATGGGGTCATCTCCGAGTCGGTCGTAAAGATCACGAATGAGGGTGAGACTCTCGTCGACACTGCCGGTGAAGGGGCACTCCCCGAGCGCCGGGCAGCCCTCCAGGTAGGCACGCAGAGCGTTCTCGAAGCCCTCGGACTGCGCCAGCACGACCTCGAAGGTCGTCGACGTCGGGTCGGTCGCGCCGTCGAGCACGAGGCGACCGACCGTGTCGGGGAAGCGGTCGGCGTAGCGCGCGCCGATCTCGGTGCCGTAGGAGTAGCCGAAGTACGTCAGGGTCGTATCACCCACGATCGCGCGCAGCAGGTCGAGATCCTGCACGGTGCTCTCGGTGTCGACGAACTCCAGGAGCGGGCCTGTGTTCTGCTCGCACGCGGCGATGAAGTCGAGCGACGCGTCGATGACCTCCGCCTCCCACTCGGGAGTTCCCGGCTCGGAGTCGGGAATCCCGTAGATGAAGGCGTCCTGATCGGCGGTATCGGTGTAGCAGGTGACCGCGCTCGAGCGCCCCACACCTCGCGGGTCCCACCCGATGACGTCGAACTGCGCCCGCAGGTCGCCGCTCACCGCGAGGTCGACGCTGTCGCGCACGAAGTCGAACCCCGAGGCCCCGGGCCCGCCCGGGTTGACGAAGAGCGAGCCGAGGGCGGTGCCGTTGGATGCCGGATGTCGCACGAGCGCGAGTTCGACATCGTCGCCCTCGCCGGGGTTCGCCCAGTCGAGGGGAGCGATTGCGGTCGCGCACTGGGCTCCCCCGCCGCAGTCCGTCCAGGCGAGCACCTGCTCGTAGTACGGCGCGAGCTCTGGGGCAACCTGCTCACCGGTCGGTGTCGAGGTCGCTCCGCCACCGAGAACTGTCGCGAGCCACGGCGGCACGCAGCCGCTGAGCAGCAGCACGGGTACGAGCAGAAGGCTGGCGAGGAGGGGGCGTCGCGTCACGCGAGCGAGCCTAGTGCGGGAACCCGACCGCTCGCGGCGACCATCATCGCCTCGAGGGCGAGCGCCGGCGGCGTGTTGCCGGCGACGCGGTGTCGCGCGAGGGCGATCGCGTCCATGGCTGCGAGGGCTCCGGCGGGAGTCATGGTAGCTGCCGCCCGTTCGATGGCGGGTCGCATCGACTCGTTGACCAGGGCGAGGCCCGCACCGAGCTGGACGAGCAGAATGTCACGGTAGAGCGAGAGCAGGTCAACGAGCACCCGATCGACGCCGTCCCGCACGGATCGGGTCGCCCGACGCTTCTGATCCTCGTCGAGGTTCTTGAGCGTCGACCGCAGAGCGGGCGGCACGGTGCCGCCGGGCTCGACGCCGAGCTGCCGCAGGGCTGCTTCGCGCTCCTGCGCGTCGTGCTCGACCGTGAAGGCCTTCGCATCCTCGGTCGCGATGGCGACAAGCTGCTCGGCGGCGAGCACGGCCCCGCTGACCGAGCCGACGCTGAGGGCGAGCTCGAGACTGCGCGTGCGTCGAGACCGGGCATCCGGATCGGTCGCCAGGCGCAGCGCCATGCCGATGTGGGTCTGCGATTCGCGTGCCGCCTGCTCGGCAAGCGCCGGATCGACTCCGTCGCGCCGTACGAGCAGATCGGCGACCTCGGCGACGCTCGGCACCCGCAGGCGCACGGTGCGCACACGCGAGCGAATGGTCGGGATGAGGTCGGCGGCGCTCGGCGCGCACAAGATCCACACGGTGCGCGGCGGCGGCTCCTCCAGCGCCTTGAGCAGCACGTTGGAGGTACGCTCGGTCATGCGATCGGCGTCTTCGATGACGATGACGCGGTAGGGCGCGACGGAGGGCGAGAACTGGCTCTGCGAGACCAAGTGCCGCACTTCGTCGATCGAGATGATGACCCTGTCGGTCGCGAGCACGGCGAGGTCGGGGTGGGTGCGCGCGGCAACCTGGGTCTCGGTGGCGGCGACGAGGGTCTGATCAGGGGTAAGCCCGCTCAGCAGCGCGGTCGCGAAGGCGTAGGCGAGGTTGGATCGGCCCGAACCGGGCGGGCCGGTGATGAGCCAGGAATGGGTCATCGAGGCGGGGTCGGCGGCGGCCTCCTGCAGGGCGCGAATCGCCGACTCCTGGCCGGTCAGCTCGTCCCAGGCGCTCATGCGGCCACTCTAGGCGAGCAGGTGCGACACACGGTCACGGATGCTCTGCTGCAGTTCCCCGACCGGCCGGGTTGCGTCGAGCACGAGAAACCGCTCGGGCTCGGCCTCGGCCAGCATGAGGTACGACGCTCGCACGCGCTCGTGGAAGTCGGCCTCCTCTGCCTCGAGGCGGTCGTACCGGGTGCGGCTTTCGTCGAGGCGCGCCCGGCCGAGGGCCGGGTCGAGGTCGAGCAGCACGGTGAGGTGCGGCAGCAGGCCTTCGGTAGCCCAGAGGGAGACGTCGCGCACTTCGGCGGGGTCGAGCACCCGACCGGCGCCCTGGTAGGCGACGGAGGAGTCGAGGTAGCGATCTTGGATGACGACCTCGCCGCGCTCGAGGGCGGGGCGCACGACCGTCGCGATGTGGTGCGCCCGGTCGGCGGCGTAGAGCAGGGCTTCCGCGCGCGGAGCGATGTGACCGCGGCGGTGCAGCACGATCTCGCGGAGTTCGACGCCGAGGTCGGTGCCGCCCGGCTCTCGCGACTGCACGACGGTGCGGCCCTGCTGCTCGAGCCACTCGACGAGCGCACCCATCTGCGTGCTCTTGCCGGAGCCGTCGCCACCTTCGAGCGTGACGAAGAGACCGTTCATGCGCGCAGACTCACGGAGCCTTGGGGGCGGACTTCGGGGCGGCCTTGGTCGCTGTCGGGGGAGCGGCCTTCGCGGTTCCCGTGGCGGTCTTCTTCGCCGGTGCCTTCTTCTTCGCCGGTGCCTTCTTCTTCGCCGGTGCCTTCTTCTTCGCCGGTGCCTTCTTCTTGGCAGCGGTGGCGCGCGTGGCGGGCTTCTTCGCCGGGCCCTTGGCGCGCTTGTCGGCGATGAGCTGCACGGCGCGCTCGAAGTCGACCTCCATCGGGTCTTCCCCGCGCGGCACGGTCGCGTTGGTCTCACCGTCGGTCACGTAGGGTCCGAAGCGACCGTCTTTGAGCTTGATCGGCTTGCCGCTGACCGGGTCAGCATCGAATTCCTTGAGCGCACTGGCAGCCTTGCGTGCGCCGTACTTGGGCTCGGCGAACTTGGCGAGGGCTCCGGCGAGGTCGATGTCGAAGATCTGCGCCTCCTGGTCGAGCGAGCGCGAGTCGGTGCCCTTTTTGAGGTACGGGCCGTAGCGGCCGTTCTGCGCCGTGATGGGCTCGCCGCTCTCGGGATCGTCGCCGACCACGCGCGGCAGGTCGAGCAGACGCAACGCCGTCTCGAGGTCGACGGTCTCGGGGTCCATGTCCTTGAACAGGGATGCTGTGCGCGGCTTCTCGCCCGCCTTCTTCTTGGGCGTGGCCTTCTTTTTCGGTGCCGGCTCGAACACCTCGCCGGTGGCGGGGTCGACGGCCGGATCCGCGGCAGTGGATTCGGCGGGCGCCTCAGGCTCGGGGTCGACCTCGGTGACGTAGGGACCGAAACGGCCGGTCTTGGCGACCACGTTCTTGCCGGTCTCCGGGTTGATGCCCAGTACGCGGTCGCCGATGACGGGCGCATCCACGAGTTCTTGCGCTTTCGCCGCGGTCAGCTCATCGGGGGCCAGCTCCTCGGGAATGTTCACGCGCCGCGGGGTCTCACCGCCCTCGTCGATCTCGAGGTAGGGCCCGTACTTGCCGATGCGCAGGGTGATCGTGTCGGTCAGGGGCATCGAGTTGAGCGTCTTCGCGTCGATTTCACCGAGGTTATCGATGACGGGGCGCAGGCCCGGCTGATGGTCGTCGCCGAAGTAGAACCCCTTCAGCCACGTGGTGCGGTCGGCTTCACCGTTGGCGATGCGGTCGAGATCGGCTTCCATCTCGGCGGTGAAGTCGTACTCGACGAGATCGGCGAAGTTCTCTTCCAGCAGGCGCACGACCGAGAAGGCGATCCAGTTCGGCACGAGGGCCGAGCCGCGCGGGGTGACATAGCCGCGGTCGACGATCGTGGAGATGATCGCGGCATACGTCGAAGGGCGGCCGATGCCGCGCTCTTCGAGAGCTTTGACGAGGCTCGCCTCGGTGTATCGCGGGGGCGGGCTCGTCTCGTGACCCTTGGGCTCGACGTCGACGACAGCGAGTGCCTGGCCGACCTCGAGCGGTGGGAGCTTCGACTCGGTCGGCTCGGTGCGCTCCTCGGCGTTGCGCTCCTCGTCCCGGCTCTCTTCATAGGCAGCGAGGAAGCCGCGGAAGGTGATGACGGTGCCGCTCGCGGCGAACTCGGCGATCACGCCAGCGGGCCTCGCGCTCTGAGGTGTCGGACCCGCATGGATGCTGACCGACGCTGTCTGGCCGCGCGCATCCGCCATCTGGCTCGCGACGGTGCGCTTCCAGATGAGGTCGTAGAGCTTCCAGTCGTTGCCGCGCAGGGTGCCCTCGAGCTCGCTCGGCGTGCGGAAGACGTCGCCAGCGGGGCGCACAGCCTCGTGGGCCTCTTGCGCGTTCTTGGACTTGCCGGCGTAGGTGCGGGGCTTCTCGGGGATGCTGTCGGCACCGTACAGCTGAGTGGCCTGCGCGCGGGCGGCATCGACGGCCTGCTGCGACAGCGTCACCGAGTCGGTGCGCATGTAGGTGATGTAACCGTTCTCGTAGAGCGACTGGGCGACCGACATGGTCTGACGCGCGGTGAACCGAAGCTTGCGCCCGGCCTCCTGCTGCAGTGTCGAGGTCGTGAACGGCGCCGCGGGCCGCCTCGTGTACGGCTTCGATTCGACGTTCGCGACGGTGACGGCGAGGTTCGGATCGCGCAGGGCGGCGGCGAGCGAGGTGGTCGTCGACTCATCGAGGGCAACGGTCTCGGCCGACTTCAGCTCGCCCCGGTCGGTGAAATCGCGGCCAGTGGCGACCTTCTTTCCATCCAGCTTGCCGAGTCGCGCCGCGAAGGGCGTGTCGCCGCCGGTCGGGGTGAGGGTCGTGTCGAGATCCCAGTAGTTCGCGGTCACGAAGGCAAGACGCTCGCGCTCACGGTCGACGACGAGGCGGGTTGCGGCCGACTGTACGCGCCCCGCGCTGAGCCCCGGGCCCACCTTGCGCCAGAGCACCGGGCTCACCTCGTAGCCGTACAGGCGGTCGAGGATGCGCCGGGTCTCCTGCGCGTCGACGAGGGCGGTGTCGAGGTCGCGCGTGGCGTCGACCGCACGCTTGATGGCCTCGGAGGTGATCTCGTGGAACACCATGCGCTTGACAGGGACCTTGGGCTTGAGCACCTCGAGCAGGTGCCAAGCGATAGCCTCCCCCTCGCGATCCTCATCCGTGGCGAGCCAGAGTTCGTCGGCGCCCTTGAGTGCCCGCTTGAGGTCGGCGACGGTCTTCTTCTTGGCGTCGGAGACCACGTAATAGGGCTCGAAACCGTTCTCGACATCGATTGAGAACTTGCCGAGCGGGCCCTTCTTGAGCTCAGGCGGAAGGTTCTTGGGCTCGATGAGGTCGCGGATGTGGCCGACCGAGGCCTGCACCTCGTAGTCGTCGCCGAGGTACTTGCCGATCGTCTTCGCCTTCGCCGGCGACTCGACGATGACCAGCTTCTTGGCTCCTGACACGGTGCTCCTCTATACGGTGGCTCTCGATGCCGCGGGGATGGAATCCGCACCGCGACGTAAGCATTGCGGCGTGAAGCCGCAGTCAGGCACACCATACACAGGATGCGCGAGTACGCACCTCATGGGCGCCGGGAGGGCCTGCTCTGGCCGACCGCTCCACGACGATTCCGAGGGTGAACGACCGAGCGGTCACGACCATTGTCAGCCCGTCTGCCTGACACTGGGTCAGCACGGTGCCGTGGGCTCGCGCGACGCGGTCAGCGACGAGGCAGGGCTCGCCTGGCGCCCAGCCCAGCATGGTGTCGGCAGCGGCAAGAGCCGCAGCATCGGCGGCCGCACTCACACGCTGCGCGGTGACGAGACTGCCCGCCGCCCCGACGAGCACGAGACCCGCGAGGGCGACAACCAGAAGCAGCCCGAGTGCGAGCGGCGTGCCGGCACCGCGGTCGCGTTCGGGGTGCGGCACCGCGATCACCGACCGCCGTCGAGAGCGCACGAGGACGCTCGCAACGGAAGGGGTATCCCGAGAATGCGCCGCTCGCCCTGCACGTGCGCGCACACGAGACCTGCGGGCCGCTCGACGGTCACGGATGCGCCGGGCAGCGCCCGCTCCACGTGCTGCGCGACGGAGCTCTCCCCACGGCCGAGCAGGCGCGCCGCATCGGCCGCGGCGTCCTGAAGACGGGCCAGCTCGGTCGCCGCGAGGAGCCCGCCCAGGCACCCGACGAGCACGAGCACGACAACGGGCAGGGCGACCGCGACCTCGGCGGTCACCGCGCCACGGTCAGCCTGTGCCCGAGCGCACCCGGCTCGGCGACTACTCACCCGACGGTGAGGGCCGTGCGCACGAGGTCGGTCAGAATCCCGCGCACCTCGTCGCTCTGCATGATGACGACGAGCAGGCTCGCAAAGCCGACGGCTGCCATCGTCGCGATGGCGTACTCGGCGGTCGCGGCCCCGTGATCCTCGGCGAGGCGCGCGCGCACGCGGCGCGCACTGCGGAGCCATCGGGCCCCTCTGCGGGCCAGGTCGACAGAGGACGGTGCGGGGCAACACGGAGTGGTGTCGGTCATGATGCTCTCCTTGCGAGATCGTGCCCGCCGATGACGGGCAATTCGGTGGCACGAACAAGCCCAGTCTCCGGTGGAGCCCCGATCAGCGGTGGCGAGAGCGTGGATCGGAGCAGTGTCATCACCACGGTGCCGGTGTGGAGGAGAGAAGGCCCATGAGTAGCGGCACGACTCCGAGCAGGAGGAAGGACGGCAGCACGCACGTACCGAGCGGCAGCATGAGGCTGACCGCGAGGCGCTCCGCACGCATGCGGGCGGCCGCGCGGGCCTCCTCGCGACGCTCGGTCGCCTCGGTGCGACAGAGAGCGCCGAGTGGGGCTCCCGAGTTCCGCGACAGCCTCACGAGGGTGGACGCCGAGTCGAGCTCCTCGGCCTCGATGTGCAGCTGCGCGCCCTCGAGTTGCCCATGGACCAGCTCGAGAGCGGCCTCCGGCGATCCACCCCCGCCGGCAGCCACGGCAAGAAGGTCCAGGCAGAGCCCCGAGGTCGGCGGCGGCGGCGCGGCGGCGCGAAGCTGCCGGCCCATCCAGCGCCGCGCCACCACGAGAAGCGAGACGCCGAGCACCGTGCTCACCACACCGAGGGGGTGCCCGAGCGTCGCGAGCAGATCGACACCGAGCAGGAGGGCGAGGAGCACCGCGAATACCGGAAGAAGCACCACAATGCGGACGGTCGACTGCGGGCCCGCGAGCGCGATGGCAATGTCGCGCGCGGCGCCCTGCCGATCTCGGATCGCTGCGGCGAACCCGGTCAACGCTGGCGCGAGCGGCGCCCCGCTCGCAGTCACCACCCGCCACGCGACGACGAGTCCCGCCCACGACTCATCCGAGGCCGGGGCCGCGCGAGCCAGAGCCTCCGCGACATCGGGGTCGCCGTCGAGTTCGGTCACGACGCGTTGCAGCGCTGGGTCATCGCTCTCGCAAGCGATGTGGCGCCACGCTGACGCGGGAGCGATGCCGGCAGCGATGAGCACCGCCAACCGATGAAGCGGAGCAGCCAGGCTCGGGCGGGGCACGGCGGTCATCGAGCATCCTCGAGGGGAGCTATCGCGAGCCGGCCCACCTCGTCCAGACGAAACCTGCCGAGCTCAGCCATGCGTTCACCCGACGCGAGTCGACGCACCTGCACCGCGAGGTCGATGCCGCTGCAGACCTGCCGCGCAAGCACCTCCGGTGCCAAGCCCGCGATCATGCCGATGGCCTCGAGACGACTCGGAACATCGGCGAGCGAATTGGCATGCAGCGTGCCGGCTCCCCCACGGTGCCCCGTATTCAGGGCGGCCAGAAACTCGCGCACCTCGGCGCCTCGGCACTCGCCCACGACCAGACGGTCAGGCCGCATCCGCAGAGCCTCTCGCACGAGACGGGCCAGGTCGACCTCACCCGCGCCCTCCAGATTCGCTTGCCGGCACTCGAGCGCCACGACGTGGGGGTGGTGCACCGGCGCCTCCGCGACGTCTTCGATCACCACGATCCGGTCACTCGGTGCGGCCTCCGAGAGCCATGCCGCCATGAGGGTGGTCTTGCCGCTGCCCGTGCCTCCCGTCACGAGGATCGTGCGACGAGCGACGAGCGCGTCCCGCAGGGCATCCAGCACAGGCCTCGACAGACCTGCGCCCTCGAGAGTCACGCGGTGCACGCGGGGAAGCCGCAGCGATATCGCCGTACCCCGCCACGCGATGGGCGGCAGCACGACGTGAGCCCTGATGCCCTGCCCCAGTCGCACATCCGCGCACGGTGTCGCCTCATCGACGTGGCGCCCACCCTGGGCGATGATCCGCACGGCCAGCTCGCGTGCCTCAGCTGGCCCCAGACGCACCCCGTACTGCCGCTGGGCTCCCGAGCCCTCATCGACCCACAGCGCACCGTCACCCGTGACGAAGACATCGGTCGCGCGCGGATTCGCCACCGCGCTGGCCAGAGGGCCGAGAAGTGCTGTCAGGCCTGCCCCGAGCGGTCGCTGCTCGGGAGTACGCGAGAACTCGGCCTCCTCGGCCCCACCCTGCGCCCGAGCAGAGGGGGCGGCGTCCTGACGAGGGTCGCGCGGGAGGAAGAGGTCCACTGAACCAGGGTGCAGCGCGGGGCAGGAGATGCACGCGGCCCGGCGGAAGCGTGGGGAGAAACGACGAAGGCCGCTTCCGTGGGGAGGGGCCTTCGTGACGCTCGGGGGCGGCGCCCACAACGGGGGAAGCGGGCGCCGCCACAGCAACACGGGATGGGGGGAAATCGATCGCGTTGCGAGGTCAGTCTTGCTGCTGACGTCGATCAGTGTATTCCAGCGCATCGAACGGTCAAGCAATTTCGGCCCCGATGTGTCCTCCCAACGGCGGACACACAGAAATCTCCCCCGACGGGGTACGGAATCAGGCCTGACGACGGACCGTGACGGGGCGTATCGCCCGTCACGGGCATCCTCGTATGATGGCCCGTGTTCCCCACCGGTGCGGCAGACCAGGCCAGTGGGCAGACTCACAACTCTCAAGGATGATGATGTCCACCACCTCGATCGACAGCCTTC